>MDTB01015848.1_pt1 | contig 12145 bp, 9 predicted proteins | sample 811161 | NCBI WGS metagenome assembly MDTB01 (sample SAMN05326650, study PRJNA326480) | marine metagenome | isolation source: seawater | place: Mediterranean Sea | collected 2009 | reverse complement strand
TTCTTCAAGCACCAGATATTGCGAATTTAAAACCTAGGTTTGAGGATTGGAATTTAATTAAAGCACAAGCATTAATTACTGGCAAAGTAAGCAATGTAGATGACAAGTTAAGAGTAGAATTTAGATTATGGGATGTTTTAGCAGGGAAAGAAATGATGGCACTAGCATTTACAACAGTTCCAACAAACTGGAGGAGAGTAGGTCATATAATAACAGATAAAGTTTATGAAAGATTAACAGGAGAGAAGGGTTATTTTGATACAAGAATTATTTATGTTGCAGAAGAAGGTCCAAAAACTAATAGAATAAAAAAATTAGCTATAATGGATCAAGATGGAGCAAATAATAAATTTTTAACATTAGGTAATGAGTTAGTTTTAACACCTAGATTTAATCCTACTAGTCAAATGGTAACATATCTTTCATACTTCAGAAATTTGCCAAGAGTGTATTTATTAGATATAGAAACTGGAATGCAAGAAGTTGTTGGAGATTTTCCAGGAATGACATTTGCCCCCAGATTTTCTCCTGATGGAAAAAAGATAATAATGAGTTTTGCTAAGGATGGAAATTCAGATATTTATACTATGGATTTAGAAAATAGAATTGTAGAGAAAATTACAAATCATCCATCAATTGATACATCACCTTCATATTCTCCTAATGGAAAATTAATTTGTTTTAATTCTGATAGAAGTGGCTATCAACAAATTTATGTTATGAAGAATGATGGGAGTAATGTTAAAAGGATTTCTTTCGGTAAAGGAATATATGGTACCCCTGTTTGGTCACCAAGAGGAGATTTGATAGCTTTTACAAAATTACATAAGGGAAAATTCTATATTGGTGTTATGAGAACTGACGGTAGTGGTGAAAGGTTGTTAACTGAGAATTTTTACCAGGAGGCTCCTTCCTGGTCACCTAATGGCAGAGTTCTAATTTTTTATCGAGAAACAAAAACAGATGATAAAGGCCAGGGTTTTTCAGCTAAACTATGGTCTATAGACCTTACAGGTTATAATGAAAGAATGGTGAAAACACCTACAGATGGATCTGACCCATCATGGTCATCATTATTAAGCAATTAAGTATCAAATCTCTTGATTTTTTAACTTGAAACATCTAATTAGGTGTGAAAATATCAAGTATTGTAAATATTGATTAAGGAGCAATAATGAAATTAAACAAAATTCTAAAAAATACTTTTTTGGTTGTTTTAGCTTGTCTTGCCTTGAGTGCATGTGCAACTAAAAAAGTTTCAACAAGTCAAATGCAAAGTGACGTTTATACGGGTACTGATACTGTAGAGTACTTAGCATCAGGTGTTCCGGATAGGGTTTTCTTCGCTACCAATGAGTCAGTTTTAACTACAGCTTCCAGGGAAACATTAAGAAAACAAGCTGCTTGGTTAAGAAAAAATTCAAGCGTAACAATAGTGCTAGAGGGACATGCAGATGAAAGAGGAACTAGAGAGTATAATTTAGCTTTAGGTGAAAGAAGAGCGAACGCTGCTAAAGATTACCTTATGACCTATGGAATTTCCTCAGACAGAATTTCTGTTTTAAGTTATGGTAAAGAAAGACCAGTAGACTCTGGATCTAACCCATTAGCTTGGTCAAAAAACAGAAGATCAGTTACAGTAAAAGCAAATTAATCAATATTTTTATTAAAGACCTCTTAATTGTTATAATTAAGAGGTCTTTTTTTTGCCATTATTATAAACATAAGTAATTATGAATGAGAATTAAAAAGCTATTTATTATAAATTTATTTATTTTATTAGATGTATTAATTAATCATAGTGCAATTGCTGAAAATCATAATATTTATGAAACTCTTGAGCTAATAAGAAAAGATATTAAAACACTTGAAAAAGCGGTTTACTCTAGTTCAACACAAATAAATAACCAGGTTTTAGACTCATCAAATTTAAACAATAACTCAGAAGATGTATTAACAAGACACCTTCTAAAGCTATCAGAAATTGAAAATCAATTTCAAGAACTAACAAATAGATTTGAAGAAATTAATTTTAAATTAGATAAATTATCAAACAGATTGTCTAAAGTTCAAGCAGATAATCAAATTAGGTTTCAAGACATTGAGAATATAATTTCATCAGAGGATGGAACTAAAAAAATTACAAAGAAAACTTCAAATGATGTTGATAAAATTCTACCAGGTTCATCAGAGCCACAAGACCTAGGTTCAATTTCTTATAAAGATACTCAAACAAATGAAGCAAAACAAAAAATTCAATCAGTTGAAACAACAGCATCAATTGTTACGGAAACCTTTCAAACAGAAGAAAAAATTCTACCTGATGAAATTCCAGATAAACAATATGAATTCGCTACTAGTTTTTTAAAAGTAGGTGATTACCCAACAGCTGAAAGAGCGTTTAGAGAATTTGTTAAGCTTAATCCCGATCATAAACTAGCAGGTAATGCACAGTATTGGTATGCAGAAACATTTAGAATAAGACAACTTTATACAGACGCTGCATCAGCATATTTGGAGGGATATCAAAAATATCCTCAAGGAGAAAAGGCTCCAATTAATTTATTAAAATTAGGAGTATCAATGGTACAAATAGGAGAAAAAGATCAAGGATGCAAAATGATCAATGGTGTTGAGAAACAATATCCTAAAGCTAATCAATCAGTTATCCAAAAAGCTAAATATGAGTCTCAAAAATTTGAATGCAATCAAAACTCCTAAAAAATTAAAATTAAAATTATCTAATAAAAAAATTAAAAGATTATTTAATAGTTTTGAAAAAAATTTTAATATCAAACAAGATTATATTGTAGCTGTATCTGGAGGACCTGATAGTCTTGCATTAGCTTTTTTGACTAAGATTTATTCAATAAAATACAGACTAAAATGTAAGTATTTTATTGTTGATCACAAGCTAAGAAAAGAATCGACTCTTGAAGCTAAAAAAGTTAAAAAAATTTTAAATAATTTCAATATTAAAATAGAAATTTTAACTTGGAATGGAAAAAAACCAGTAAAAAATATTCAATCTTTAGCAAGAAAGAAAAGATATGACTTATTATTTTCAAAGTGTAAAAAGTTAAAAATTTCAAATTTAGTTATTGGACATCATTTAGATGACTTATTCGAAAACTTTTTTATTAGAATGATAAGAGGAAGCGGATTGAAAGGTTTAGTTTCTCTTGAAAAAAGAACAAATATTAACTCAATTAATTTAATGAGACCATTATTAGATTTTAAAAAAGAAGATTTAAGATTTATTTCAAATTACGTTTTTAGTTTTTTTATAAATGATCCCTCGAATAAAGATTTGATTTTTCAAAGAGTTAAAATAAGAAAGATCATTTCTGATTTCAGTAAGAGTGGACTTGATAAAAATAAATTATTTTTAACCTTAAATAATTTAAAAAAATCAAACCAAGCTATAAGATTTTATGTTGAACAAAATAAGCAATTGAATTCTTTTACACGTGAAAATAAGAAAGAGATAGTTTTGAATGAATATTTTTTTAATCATCCAAATGAAGTTGTATTTAGATCCTTATCTGATTCGCTTAAGGAAATAGGAGGCAAATATTATTCTGCCAGAGGCAAAAAAATCGATTATATTTTACAAAAAATCAAAAAAAAAACATTTAAGAAAGAAACATTAGCTGGATGTGTCATAAAAAAGGTAAATCAGAGTATAATTATAGTAAAAGAGCAACAATTTTGACACTTGTTTAATTCATAATTATTCTTATCTTAATCGTATGAATTTAAAAAACTTAGGGATGTGGGCTATCATAGTTTTCTTAACTATTGGATTATATAACATGTTTAAGAATCCACAGTCTAAGGTCCGGGAAGGAAATCAAATAATTTTTTCAGATTTCTTAACTTCAGTAGATAATGGAGAAGTTTTAAAAGTAGAAATACAGGGTAATAATATTAAAGGTTTTTATTCTAATGGTAATAGTTTTTCCACTTACTCTCCAAACGATCCAAATTTAATCGAAAAACTTTCTGAGAAAGGTGTAAGTATATCAGCTGCACCAATAGATGAAAAAATGCCATCTCTTTTTGGAGTATTGTTATCATGGTTCCCGATGCTTTTATTAATTGCTGTATGGATATTCTTTATGCGTCAAATGCAAGGTGGAAAAGGTGGTGCAATGGGATTTGGAAGATCTAAAGCAAAAATGATGAATGAATTAAAAGGCAAAGTAACTTTTAATGATGTCGCTGGTGTAGAGGAAGCCAAAGAGGAAGTTGAGGAGATTGTTGAATTTTTAAAAGATCCAAAAAAATTTAGTAGACTTGGTGGAAAAATTCCAAGAGGAGCATTACTAGTAGGTCCTCCAGGCACAGGTAAAACATTGTTAGCCAGAGCAATAGCAGGAGAAGCAGGTGTTCCCTTCTTTACAATTTCGGGTTCAGATTTTGTTGAAATGTTTGTAGGTGTAGGTGCATCTAGAGTAAGGGATATGTTCGAACAAGGTAAAAAAAATTCTCCATGTATAATATTTATCGACGAGATTGATGCTGTTGGAAGAAGTAGAGGTGCAGGTTTAGGAGGTGGTAACGACGAAAGAGAACAAACTTTAAACCAATTATTAGTTGAGATGGATGGTTTCGACACTAACGAAGGAGTAATTATAATTGCAGCAACTAACAGGCCTGACGTGCTTGATCCAGCTCTATTAAGACCAGGAAGATTTGATAGACAAGTTGTTGTTTCAAACCCTGATATTATAGGAAGAGAAAAAATTTTAAAAGTACATGTTAAAAAAATAAAGATGGCTCCAGATGTTAATTTAAGAACTGTTGCAAGGGGAACACCTGGATTTTCTGGCGCTGATCTTGCAAACTTGGTAAATGAAGCAGCTTTATTAGCTGCAAGGAAAAATAAAAGAATAGTTACTTTAAATGAGTTTGAGGATGCAAAAGATAAAGTAATGATGGGTTCTGAAAGAAGATCAATGGTTATGACAGAGGAGGAAAAAACACTAACAGCTTATCATGAAGCTGGTCATGCTATATGTACGCTAAATGAAAGTGCCGCTTATCCAATTCACAAAGCAACTATTGTTCCAAGAGGACGTGCTTTAGGTATGGTGATGCAACTACCTGAGAGAGATGAATTATCTCAAACAAGGGAACAATTACATGCTCAAATAGCTATAGCAATGGGCGGAAGAGTTGCTGAGGAAATTATTTTTGGTCATGACAAAGTAACTACTGGAGCTGCAAGTGATATTGAGCAAGTTACCAAAAGAGCTCGAGCAATGGTAATGAGAGCAGGATTAAGTAAAGAATTAGGGCCAGTAGCTTATGGAGAGAATGAAGAAGAGGTTTTTTTAGGACGATCAGTAGCTAGGCAACAAAATATGTCAGAGGAAACAGCAAAAAAAGTAGACTCAGAAATAAGAAAAATTGTTGATAAAGGTTATGAAAGGGCAAGAAAAGTCCTTACTGAAAAAATTGATGATTTGCATAAATTGGCTAAAGCTTTGTTAACATATGAAACTTTGTCAGGTGAAGAAATTGAAAATTTAATTAATAAAAATATTTTCCCTGCAGATAAGCAAGACTTAAAAGTTGATGAAGACAAAGGTTCAGCTTTAAGCTCCATGGGACTCAAGCCTAAAATTGTCCATTAAAATATTATGAATAGATATTACACTAGAGCGTGTAATTTCTATTATGGAAATAAATCTAAATATCTTGTTAATAGAAAAAAAACTTTTCCGATTCATCAAATTAAAGAAATTTCTTTTGATCATATAGAAATAATCACAAGAAAATCTAAAAAAAAAATTTCTATTCATCAGATAAAAAATTTATCCAACTTTCTAAAAAAAAAAATAAAAATTGATTTAAAAAAAATAAGATCAAGGAAAAAAAATTTTTCTAATTTAAATTTTCAAAATATACCAAATATTCTAGGTGTATTAAATTTAACACCGGATAGTTTTTCAGACGGTGGAGAATTTAATAAAAAGGATAAAGGTATAAAACATGCAATTTATTTAATGGAGTTAGGTGCAAATTTAATTGACTTAGGTGGAGAGTCAACAAGACCAGGTTCTAAGCCAATTAAAGAAAATTTAGAATGGAATAGAATAAATAAAGTTTTAAAATCTATTTCAAAAAAAATACCTATCTCTCTAGATACAAGAAAATCACAGATAATGATGAAAGGTATAAAACTCGGTGTAAAGTTAATAAATGATGTCTCTGGATTGAGTTTCGATAAGGAAACAATCAACATATTAAAAAGATATAAAACTCCTTTTGTACTTCAGCATTCATTAGGAAATCCTGAAAATATGCAAAAAAAACCAACATATAAGAATGAATTATTAGATATTTACGATTTTTTTGAAAATAAAATTAAATTGTTAAGATCAAAGGGAATTAAGCATAATAATATTATACTAGACCCAGGAATAGGTTTTGGAAAAAATTTGAAACATAATATGAGTCTTTTACATAATATTTCTATTTTTCATTCATTGGGATTTCCTATACTTGTAGGAAATTCTAGAAAAAGGTTTATTAAAGATATATCTGAAAAAAATGATAGTAGATATCGGATAGGTGGTACTGTAGCTTCTTCTGTTTATTTAATGATGCAAGGCGTACAGATTCTACGAATACATGATGTTAATGAAGTAATACAAGGTATTAAAGTTTTTAAAAAAATAATAGATAATTAATGTCAAAAAAATATTTTGGTACAGATGGTATTAGAGGGCCTATTAATAGTAAAAATATCAATGGGGATATGTTTTTTAAATTTGGTCTAGCAAGTGGAACATATTTTAAATCACAAAAAAAAAGAAAACAAATAGCTGTAATTGCAAAAGATACTAGATTATCAGGTTATGCCTTGGAGCCAGCTTTAGTCTCCGGGTTAGCATCCGCAGGCATGCACGTTTATACTTTAGGACCACTACCAACAAATGGATTGGCTATGCTTACAAAAGCTATGAAAGCAAATATGGGAATTATGATAACTGCTTCTCACAATCCCCACAATGATAATGGACTTAAATTATTTGGACCTGATGGTATGAAATTATCCGATAAAATAGAAAAAAAAATTGAAAGTCTTATAGATAAAAAGATAACACAAAATCTTTCAAAACCAGAAAAATTAGGAAGAGTAAAAAGATTAGAAACAGGGACTAATGATTATATTAAAATTTTAAAAAAAAATTTTACAAAAGAATTTAATTTAAGAGGGCTTAGAATCGTTATTGATTGTGCTAATGGTGCAGGATATAAAGCAGGTCCAGAGTTACTTAGATCCCTAGGGGCCAAAGTAATAGCGATCGGGGTAAATCCTAATGGTTTAAATATAAATAAAAATTGTGGATCAACGTTTCCTAAAAAGATTAAATCTGCTGTAAAAAAATTTAAAGCTCATATAGGTATTTCTTTAGATGGAGATGCTGATAGAATTATAATGTGTGATGAAAAAAGTAATATTATAGATGGAGATCAAATTATCGCTGCACTAGCTACAAGATGGAGGAAGAAGAGTATGTTAAGAGGGGGAGTTGTTGGAACATTAATGTCTAATTATGGTCTAGAAAAATTTTTTAAAAAAGAGGGTATAAAATTTATACGTGCTAATGTTGGTGATAGATATGTGAAAGAAAAAATGCAAAAAAATAAATTTAATTTAGGTGGAGAGCAATCAGGACATATTATTTTGGGAAAATTTGCAACCACAGGTGATGGCTTATTAGTTGCTCTAGAGTCATTATTTGCCCTCAGAAAAGGAAAAAAGGCTAGTGTGTTTTTTAATAAATTTGTAAAAACACCACAGATGCTAAAAAATATTGAAGTAAAAGACAAAAGTATTATCAGTAAACCAAAAATAAAAGATGCTATAAGATTAGCTGCAAAATTAATAAAAGGTCAAGGAAGAATTCTCGTAAGAAAGTCTGGAACTGAGTCTAAAATAAGAATAATGGGAGAAAGTGATAATAAAGATCTTTTAAATAAATGTATTAATACCATTATGAGAAATATTTAATAATTTGAAAATAAGATCAAAAATTTTGATTATTGCTGGATCCGACTCATCAGGAGGAGCAGGTGTTCAAGCAGATATAAAAACTGCATCATCTTTAGGTATCTATGCTATGACTGCATTAACTGCTGTAACTGTTCAGAATACTTGTGGTGTAAAATCAGTTTTACCTATTCCAGCAAATGAAATTTATAATCAAATCGTTTATACATTAAAAGATATCAAGCCTAATGCTATTAAAATTGGAATGCTTCATTCAACTAAAGTAATTAATGAGGTCTTTAAATCTTTAAATAAAATTAAAATAAAGAAAATCATATTAGATCCTGTAATGGTTGCGAAAGGTGGGGCCAAACTAATAAGTGATGAAGCAATTGAATTAATGAAAAAAAAATTATTCAAGAAAGTAACATTAATCACACCAAATCTCTCTGAAGCTGAAATTTTATCCGGAGTGAAAATAACCACTAAAGAAGATATGGTTTTAGCTGCAAAAAAATTGATTAGACTAGGTGCTCCAAATGTTTTAATTAAAGGTGGTCATTTCAAATCAAAAAAAATACATGACATATTTGTTAACAAAAATGAAGTAGAGATATTTTATAGTAAAAGAATTAGCACTAAAAACACTCATGGAACCGGGTGTACATTGTCAACAGCTATCACTTCCTTTTTTTCATGTGGAAAAACTTTAAAGAAATCTTGTGAATTAGGAATTAAATATGTAAATTCAGCTATATTAACAAATCCTAAAATTGGAAAAGGATATGGTCCAATAAATCATTTAAACTCAATTAATTTGAAGAGAAGCTTTAGATAATGAAAAATATTGTAGTTGTAGGTTCTCAATGGGGTGATGAAGGAAAAGGAAAAATTGTTGATTGGTTATCAGAACAAGCAGATGTAGTAATTAGATTTCAAGGTGGGCATAACGCTGGACATACTTTAGTTATAGACGGAGTTACTTATAAGCTTCGCTTACTTCCATCGGGGATTGTGAGAAAAAATAAAATTTCTATAATTGGTAATGGGGTAGTAGTAGATCCATGGGCTCTGTTAGAGGAAATTAGTGAAATTAAGGAAAAAGGCGTAGATGTAAACCCAGAAAATTTTATGGTCTCTGAAGCTGCTAATTTAATACTTCCCTTCCACCGCGAGATGGATGAAATAAGAGAGGATGCTGCTGGCATAAATAAGATAGGTACTACTAGACGAGGAATTGGTCCAGCTTACGAGGATAAAGTAGGAAGAAGATCAATCAGAGTTATGGATTTGAGATCAGAGAAAAATTTAGATCAAAGATTAGAAACAGTGCTTATTCACCATAATGCTATAAGAAAAGGTTTAGGAAAAAAAATTTTCCAAAAAGATAAACTTAAGATGGACCTATTAAAAATTGCACCAAAAATATTAAAATTCTCACAGCCAATTTGGCTAAAAATCAGTCAATATAAAAAACAAAGAAAGAAAATTTTATTTGAGGGTGCTCAAGGTATCTTACTAGATGTTGATCATGGCACATACCCTTTTGTAACTTCTTCAAATACTGTTGCTTCAAGTGCAGCTACTGGCTCAGGTTGTGGCCCAAATTCAATAAACTATGTACTTGGTATAACTAAAGCATATACTACTAGAGTTGGTGAGGGACCTTTTCCGACAGAATTGAAAAATGAAGTAGGTGATTTGCTAGGAACAAGAGGAAAAGAATTTGGAACCGTGACTAGTAGAAAAAGAAGATGTGGATGGTTTGATGGGGTTTTAGTAAGGCAAACGATTAAAATTTCAGGAATTGATGGGATTGCTTTGACTAAGCTTGACGTTTTGGATGAACTAGATGAAATAAAAATTTGCATACAATATGACCTAGATGGAAAAAAAATTGATTATCTTCCTGCAGCTGTTGAAGATCAATTAAAGATCAAACCAATTTATAAAACTTTTTTGGGATGGAAGAAATCTACTAATGGTATTAAAAATATTGATAAATTACCTGAGAATGCAAAAAAATACATTTTTGCAATAGAAAAATTTATTGGAGCAAAAATATCTAGTATATCAACTAGTCCAGAACGAGAGGATACAATACTAGTTGAAAATCCTTTCGAAATTTAATTTATAGGTAAAAGATTTTTAGATTTTGCCAATAGTAACATGTGCTTTTGGAGCTTTTCAAAAGCTTTATTTTCTATTTGTCTAATTCTTTCTCTACTAACTTTGTATTTTTTACTCAAGTCTTCTAATGTAGTAGGATTATCGTTTAGTCTTCTAGAGTAGAGTATTTCCCTTTCTCTTTGATTTAAAATTTTTATAGAATTTTTAAGTAAATCTTTTCGTTGTTCCATTTCCTCTTGATGAGCAAATTTAAGATCATGGTCCAACTCTTTATCTACCAACCAATCTTGCCATTCATCTCCATCTTCACCAACTTGGGCATTCAATGAAAATTCTTTACCTGACAATCTTCTATTCATTGAAACAACTTCATTTCTACTAACATCTAGTTTATTTGCTATCTCATTTACATGCTCATCTCTTAAGTCACCTTCAGATTGAGGTGCGATTTGATTCTTAAGTTTTTTTAGATTAAAAAAAAGTTTTTTTTGTGCAGTTGTTGTTCCTATTTTTACCAAACTCCAAGATCTAAGTATATATTCTTGTATTGATGCTTTGATCCACCACATTGCATACGTTGCAAGTCTAAAGCCTTTTTCAGGTTCAAATTTTTTTACTGCTTGCATCAATCCCACATTACCCTCCGAAATCATTTCATTAACAGGCAAACCGTAACCTTTGTAACCCATTGCTATTTTTGCAACTAATCTTAAGTGACTAGTCACCAGTTTCTCTGCAGCTTTTATATTTCCAGTTGTTTTCCAATTTTTTGCAAGCATGTATTCTTCCTCAGCATCCAGCATAGGAAATTTTTTTATCTGTTCCAAATAAGCAGAGAGACCACCTTCATTACTAAGGGCGGGTAGATTATTATTTAAAGCCATATTCATTGATAGTTTATCTAATTAAATTTTCTAATATTTCAATAACTTATTTTTTTGTATTTCTTAGTTTTTTAAGAATAATTTCAAGTTCATAAGGTAAAATTGAGTTAAAAATCATCTTTTCTCTTTTTTTGGGGTGAATAAATCCAATAGTTTTTGCATGTAAAAATTGTCTTTTCAAACGTATAAGAGACTCCTTTAATTCTTCATTTACATTTCTAATTTTTTTGAAATTTTTTTTGTACTTATCATCCCCAACTATACTATTACCTAAATAATTCATGTGAACTCTTATTTGATGTGTTCTACCTGTTTCCAATCTACACTCTATGAGGCTGAGAGTCGGAGTATTTTTGTTTTCAAAAATTTCTAAAGTTTTATAATTTGTAATTGCCTTTTTTCCTTTAATATTACTAACTTCCATCATTTGACGATTTTTTGAACTTCTAGTAATTAAGGTTTTAATCTTTCCTTTTGATGGTTTGGTTTTTCCCCATATAAGTAGTTGATATGACCTCAAAACTGTATGTTTATTAAATTGAATTGATAAATCTTCGTGGGTAAAATTATTTTTTGCAATAACAATTAGACCAGATGTATTTTTATCTATTCTATGAACTATCCCCGGCCTTAGTTCACCACCTATATTTGATAAAGATTTCTTATCATAATTTATTAAAGCGTTTACTATCGTGTTATCATAGTTTCCTGCTCCTGGGTGCATTACTATACCCGCGGGTTTGTTAACAATCATCAAATCATCGTCCTCATAAATTATATCAAGTTTATAATTAAAAGGTTTAAGGGACGATTTTTTAGGTTCCGAAATTGATATCTCAATAATGTCATCTGTTGAAATTTTTTTTGAAGGATTTATAATTGTTTTTTGATTTATATTTAACTTACCACTTAAAATTAAATTCTTAATTCTAGTTCTACTTATCTCATTATTGTGCCTATTAACGAATAAGTCTACCCTCCTACCATGATCATTTTTATTAACTTTTAAATTTATTTTCTTTTCCATAAAATAATATATTACTATTATATGCGCTTGTAGCTCAACTGGATAGAGCGCCTGACTTCGGATCAGGAGGTTCTGGGTTCGACTCCTAGCAGGCGC
>MDTB01121355.1_pt1 | contig 12146 bp, 11 predicted proteins | sample 811161 | NCBI WGS metagenome assembly MDTB01 (sample SAMN05326650, study PRJNA326480) | marine metagenome | isolation source: seawater | place: Mediterranean Sea | collected 2009 | reverse complement strand
CCAGACTTTATAGCATCTTCATGAGTCATAATTTTGGTTTCAACTTTTGAGTTGTTATTAATTACTAGGTTAGCTTTATTTTCAACTTTTTCTAATTCGGCGCTACTTAATGCCTTATGATGACTAAAATCAAATCGCAGTTTATCATATGATACTAGTGATCCTTTTTGTGTAACATGATTTCCTAAAACATCTCTTAGAGCTTGATGTAAAATATGCGTTGCTGAGTGGTAAGTACGGCAAGAGTATCTTCTATTCTTGTCAATTGTGAGTATTAAATTCTCATTTAATTCACAATTTCCTCTAACAGCAATCCCAAAATGAACTATTAAATTACCTCGTTTTTGGGTATCTGTAACTGTAAACTCAAAATGATCATTTTTAATATGGCCAGTGTCTCCTACTTGACCTCCAGATTCAGCATAGAATACTGTTTGATTAAACACCAAAGCTGCTTCGTCACCCACTTTAATACTTTCACCTGAAATATTATTTTTGATAATGCACTGAAGAGTCCCTTCGGTTTCCTCACTGCTGTAGCCTAAGAATTCAGATACTGGTAGAGAGTTGTTTAAATCAAACCATATTTTATCTGTTAATGAACTTCCTGTTCCAGACCAATTTTTTCTTGCTTGCTCTCTTTGTTGATCTAATTTTTCATTAAAAGCTTCAATATCTACATTTATTTTTTTGTTTTTTAAAATATCCTGCGTTAAGTCAATAGGAAATCCATACGTGTCATACAATTTAAATGCTAACTCCCCGTTTAATGTATTGTTATTTAATTTTGACGTCATAGAATTAAGTTGCTTCATTCCATTTTCTAATAAAGCACTAAATTTAGATTCTTCATATTTTAGAGTTTCATGAATAAGTAATTCAGCTCTCGAAAGTTCAGGGTACGCGTCTTTCATATTTGAAATAAGAATGGGCGCTAATTGGTACATCAATGAACCCTGATAATTTAATAACTGCACATGTCTCATCGCTCGTCTCATTATTCTTCTTAAAACATACCCTCTTCCCTCATTTGAAGGTAAAACTCCATCGGCTATTAAGAAACAAGAAGAACGCAAATGATCAGCTATGACTCTGTGACTAGATATTAAATTTTTATCATTATTTTTGGTAATCTCTTTTGAATTGTTAATGATTTCAAGAATACTATCGACCTTATAATTGTCGTTGGTTCCTTGCATTACAGCAGCGATCCTTTCAATGCCCATACCAGTGTCTATTGAAGGGGTTGGTAAATCTATACGTTCCTTTTTATTTATCTGCTCATACTGCATAAATACCAAGTTCCATATTTCAACGAATCTATCACCCGTTTCATCTTTCTCACTTGGTGGTTTACCAATATAATCCTCACCGTGATCATAGAATATTTCAGAACAAGGGCCACATGGTCCTGTATCACCCATTGACCAAAAATTATCTTTTGTAGAAATTCTAATAATTTTATCATCGTGAAAACCTGTTATTTTTTTCCATGCTTCATAAGCCTGCTCATCATTATGGTATATGGTTACACAGAGTTTATCTCGGTTAATCCCAAGTTCACTGGTTATAAATTTCCATGCAAATTCAATTGCCTCATCTTTGAAATAATCACCAAATGAGAAATTACCGAGCATTTCAAAAAACGTATGATGTCTTAAGGTATAACCAACATTTTCTAAATCGTTATGTTTTCCCCCTGCTCTTATACACTTTTGCGCAGTTACAGCGCGGTTATAGTCTCTATTTTCTAGTCCCGTAAAAACATTCTTAAACTGAACCATTCCTGAGTTGGCGAACATAAGTGTGGGGTCATTTTGCGGAACAAGTGGGCTTGAATGTACGTGTTTATGCCCACTTTTTTCGAAATAGGATATAAAAGATTTTCTTAAATCATTAATTCTCATATGTTAGGTATAACATTGAGTTGAATAAAACGCAAAAAGACGCTCTTAGCGCCTTTTTGCTATGATCAATCGTTATAAATTAAAAACTATTCTTCTGATGCCTCTTCTGGTGTCTCTTCTCCAGTATTCTCAATATCGCCTATTTGCTCAGGCATTTCTTCTGATTGTCCTCGAATGGTAGACTCAATTTCCTTAGCAATAGCAGGATTATCTTTTAAGAAAATTTTAGAGTTTTCTCTTCCTTGGCCTATTTTATCACCTTTATAAGAAAACCATGCGCCAGACTTTTCAATTGCACCTACTTTGACACCTAGGTCTATCAATTCACCTAACTTCGATATGCCTTCGCCGTACATTATGTCAAACTCAACAACCCTGAATGGAGGAGCTACTTTATTTTTAACAACCTTTACTCTGGTTTGATTTCCAATTATTTCATCTTTGTCTTTTATTGCACCTATTCTACGAATATCTAATCTGCATGATGAATAAAACTTCAGAGCATTTCCACCTGCAGTAGTCTCTGGACTTCCAAACATTACACCTATTTTCATCCTTATCTGGTTTATAAATATAACCATACAATTCGATTTCGATACCGAACCTGTTAATTTTCTAAGTGCCTGACTCATTAACCTAGCTTGCAGACCCATGTGTGCATCACCCATTTCACCTTCAATTTCCGCCTTTGGAGTAAGGGCTGCTACTGAGTCAACAACAAGTACAGATATTGCCTTAGACCTGACAAGTGAGTCAGTGATTTCTAGTGCTTGCTCTCCAGTATCTGGTTGTGAAATAATTAGTTCATCAATATTTACACCCAATTTTTTTGCATATGCTGGGTCTAATGCGTGCTCTGCATCTATGAAAGAACAATTTTCACCTTTTTTTTGTGCTTCAGCAATTACATGCAACGCAAGAGTTGTCTTACCTGATGATTCTGGGCCATATATTTCAACAATTCGACCTTTTGGTAATCCGCCTATGCCCAACGCTACATCTAATGATAGAGAGCCAGTTGAAATTGACTCTACATCCATTACGGTTCTTTGGCCCAATTTCATTATCGAGCCTTTTCCGTAAGTTTGCTCAATTTGAGACATAGCTACGTCTAGAGCTTTTATTTTTTCTGAATTGTCCATCTTCTTGTCATCAACAACTTTTAAATTTGCTTTTGTCATGTGCTTTCTCCGAACTTATATTTTTAATGTTCTGAATGTACACATTTTGTTCTTATTTTACAATAGAGATAAGTTGTTGTAATAAAACAATAAAATTAAATTTGTTCAATTAATGTTCTAAAATTTTAAAGTTTTATAAACAACTGATTCTCTATTTAATAATATATCTCAACAAAGAAGGTTGAAATAATTATCTAAATTTGGCTAATTTTGAGTGTTAATAAGTATTTTAGTCGTCAGAATGCAGTTTTTCTTGTCTCTCATGCATTTCTTGAGCTTCTATGCTCAGTGTCGTTACTGGTCTTGCATCAAGCCTTTCTATATTAATTGGCTCTCCCGTTACTTCACAATATCCGTAACTGCCATTCTCGATTCGAGACAAGGCAGCGTCAATTTTTGCAATTAGTTTTCTTTGCCTATCCCTCGATTTAAGCTCTAGTGATTTTTCAGATTCTTGTGTTGCTCTATCTGACATATCTGCCGGAGCAATAGAGTCTTGTAAATTTTCAACTGTTTCTCTGCTTTCTTGATAAATTTCGTCCTTCCAATTTTTGAGCTTATTTCTGAAATATTCTTTCTGTTTTGCATTCATAAATTTTTCAGATTTTGTGGGCTTGTATGTCTTTGGAAGTTTAGGCATGTTTACTCCTTTTAAGTTAGAATTAAAACAGTTGGGTGCTTTTAGTTGTTTTTATTATTTGAGTCAACGGAACAATGCAATTTTTATGATTGATAAATAATTGAAATATAATATGTTTTTTAAAAAAAATAATTTAAGTATCATGAAATTCGAAGGAACAAGTTCATATATTGCTACAGAAGATTTAAAAGTTGCCGTAAACGCAGCTATCACTCTTGAAAGACCGATTATTGTAAAAGGAGAACCCGGGACTGGTAAGACAATGCTTGCACACGAAGTAGCCAAATCAATTGATGCTGAGATAATAACTTGGCACATCAAATCAACTACAAAAGCCCAGCAAGGTCTGTATGAATATGATGCAGTAACACGTCTTAGAGACTCTCAGCTGGGAGATGAAAAGGTAAAAGATATTAAAAATTACATTAGTAAAGGAAAACTTTGGAATGCATTTGAAAGTGAAAAACGGCCTGTATTACTAATTGATGAGATAGACAAAGCTGATATTGAATTTCCAAACGATTTACTTTTAGAACTCGATAAAATGGAGTTTTTTGTTTATGAAACAGGTGAAACAATAAAAGCAGTAAATAGGCCTATAGTCATAATAACCTCTAACAATGAAAAAGAATTGCCTGACGCATTTTTAAGAAGATGCTTTTTTCATTACATCAAATTTCCTGATTCAGAAACGATGGAAGAAATTGTCAATGTTCACTACCCAGATATAAAAAAAGATTTAATCCAGGAGGCTTTTAAAATATTTTATGATATCAGAGAAGTGCCTGGAATTAAAAAGAAGCCCTCAACTTCTGAATTAATTGACTGGCTAAAATTACTTATGACTGATGATGTAGACGCAAAGATCTTAAGAGAAAAAGATCCAAAAAAACTTATTCCTCCACTTCATGGAGCTTTATTGAAAAATGAACAAGATGTTCACTTGTTTGAGAGATTGGCGTTTATCTCCAGACGGGAAAATGAAAATATTGAATAAAACAGACTTCTATTTAGAAAAAAACTTATGTTCATAAATTTTTTCTTTGATCTCAAACAAGCAAGTTTGCCTGTATCATTAAAAGAATATCTCATGTTGATGGAAGCTATGAATAAGCGTGTAGTAAATTCATTTAATATAAATGACTTTTATTACTTAAGTCGCTCTGCACTTGTTAAAGACGAAAGATACCTAGATAAATTTGACAGAGTTTTTGGGCAGTCATTTAAAGGATTAGAAAGTGCAGAAGGTGAAACAACAAAAGAGATACCTGAAGAATGGCTAAAATTAATGGGTCAAAAATATTTAACCGATGAGGAAAAGAAATTGATCGAGTCACTTGGAGGGTGGGACAAATTAATGGAAACACTCAAACAAAGACTTGAGGAGCAAAAAAAGAGACACCAGGGTGGTAGTAAGTGGATAGGAACTGGAGGAACATCACCATTCGGAGCTTATGGCTATAATCCAGAAGGAATTAGAATAGGACAGAAAGAGGGAAAAAATAAAAAAGCCGTGAAAGTGTGGGATAAAAGAGAATTCAGTAATTTAGATGGTGACGTTGAGTTAGGTACAAGGAATATCAAAATTGCACTACGAAGACTTAGAAAATTTGCGCGTGAAGGTGCGGAAACTGAACTTGATTTAGATAATACAATTAAATCTACGGCTCATAAGGGTTATATCGATGTAAAAATGATGCCAGAGCGAAGAAACAAAATTAAGGTTTTACTTTTTTTTGATGTCGGAGGCTCAATGGATGCTCATGTAAAAATTTGTGAAGAGTTATTCTCAGCTGCGAGAACAGAATTTAAGCATATGGAATATTTTTACTATCACAATTGCCTATACGACGCGGTATGGAAGGATAACAATAGAAGATATAATGATAATTTGAAAACTTGGGATCTTCTGCATACATATCCATCTGATTATAAAGTTATATTTGTTGGAGATGCTGAAATGAGTCCTTATGAAATAACGTATCCGGGTGGCAGTGTAGAATTCTGGAATGAGGAGTCAGGTGAAACTTGGCTCACTAGAATGCTCAATGTGTATGAAAATGCAATTTGGCTCAATCCAATACCTGAACGATACTGGGATAGGATCGCCTCAACTTCAATTATAAAACAAATATTTTCTGATCGTATGTTCCCTCTTACAATCGAAGGGATCGATCAAGCCATGCGCGAACTAAACAAATAGTTAATGCCCAAAAAACAAAATGTGATTCTGGGCATATCACTATTATGTCTTGGCCTATTTATTGCCCCTTTATACGATGCCTTAGCTAAATATCTAAGTGAAGATATTGGTATTTTAGAAATTATTTGGGCTCGTTTTTTTAGTCATTTTATTTTTTTAGTGCCACTGATTTATTTTATAAAAGGAAAAAAAGAATTTATTAATCAATCAACAAGGCATCAACTAATTAGAGGAACGTTTATCTTTCTTGCAACAGCCTTTTTCTATGCATCAATTTCACAGATTCCTCTTGCAAATGCACTGAGTATTATGCTGATAGCGCCAATCGTGGTTGTGTTTATGTCATCATTTATTCTTGGCGAAAAACTTAATACATTAAAAATCTTTTGCACATTTTTTGGTTTTTTTGGAACACTGTTAGTCATTCAACCTGGCTTTAAAGACTTTAACTATTATTCTTTATTTGCACTTCTTTCAGGTTTTTTTTACGCAATGTATCTAGTGTATACCCGAAGAGTAAATTTTACCTCTGACCCCTGGGTCAGTCTTTGCTATACAGCAATACCAGGTGCCTTTTTAATGACAATTTGTCTGCCTATTTACTGGAATAGTTTTCCAAACTTTAGTCAGGCAGTTTTAATGGCAACTATAGGATTAGTCGTGATTTTGGTACATTATATATTCATAAAAGCTTATCAAAATGCTGAAGCAAGTGTACTCGCACCATTTCACTATTTTGAAATTGTTAGTAATATGCTAATAAGCGTTTTATTTTTTAAAGATATTCCAAATATAATAATGTGTTTTGGAATTCTTTGTATCGTTAGTAGTGGAATACTTATAACTATAAGGCAAAAATTAAATTATGAGTGAATTAAATTTAAATTATCGTTTTTCAGTAGCACCAATGATGGGTGTTACGACTTCAAGTGCTAGGTATATGTATCGACTGATATCAAAAGAAGCAATCCTATTTACTGAAATGATCGCTAGTCAAGCCTTACACAGAGGTGATTATAGAAAACTTTTGAGAAAACAGGAAATCGAGGGCCCTGTAGTCTTGCAAGTTGGTGGGTCGGATATTAATTTACTGAAATATACTACTGCCCTTGCAAATAAATTTAATTACCAAGGTATCAATTTAAATGTTGGTTGTCCTTCAAAAAAAGTTTCACAAGGCAAAATGGGTGCCTGCTTAATGAAAGAAGCTGAACTGGTAAGGGATTGCTTAAACAGCATGAAAGTTGAGTCATCAATTGATGTATCGTTAAAATGTAGAATTGGTGTTGATGAGTTTGACTCTTATGAATTCTTTAGAGAATTTATATCAACAGTTTTAGAAAGTGGTATAAAAATTATTTTTATACATGCTCGTAAAGCTTATTTAAAAGGGCTTGACCCAAAAAAAAACCGTACTTTACCAGAATTAAAATATGATTTTGTTTATAGAATAAAAAATGAATTTCCTAATATAAATTTTGTAATGAACGGTGGCCTCACTGATATCAATGATTGTGTTGAGCAACTTAAATATCTCGATGGAGTTATGGTAGGAAGAGCCATTCAAGCGAACCCTTTTTTTATTCAAGAAGTTGATAATATATTTTATAATAAAAATATAAGGGTGGCAGATAAGCAATTTGTGGTGAAACAATATTTTGATTACGTTAAAAACAATCTTGAAGCAGTATCGACTTATGAGTTATTGAGCCCTCTTCTGTCGCTTTGTTTTGGCCTGCCAGGATCAAAAAAATTCAAACAAGAAATTAATGAACTAATAAGAGCGAGAGATATCAATAAGTTAGAGGATACTTATTTAAACTTGATTGCTGCTTAAATTATTTCTGCAATATCAGAAAATTCATATCTTGGGGCTCTCTTAAAGAAACCACCTTCAGCTGCGTAACCTAAGTTACATAAGAAGTTACTTTTTGTGGTTGAGCTATTAAAGAATGCTTTATCAACCTCCTCATTTGAGAAACCCGACATAGGTCCAACGGATAAACCGAGTGAATTTGCTGCCTTTATAAAATAACCACCTTGAAGAGAGGAATTTCGAAATGCAGTGATTCTGGATTTTTCAGTATCATTTTCAAAATATTGCTTAGCATTTTCACGTAAATAATTTTTTGGAAGGTCACGCCAAAATTCTATATCCATGCCAATTATTGCACACACTGGTGCATTAATGATTTTATTGATATTATCGTCACTAACAAGTTTAGAGAGTTTTTCTTTAGATGATTTGCTTTTTAAAAATTTTAACCGCATGGGACTACAATTGAACGACGTAGGCCCCCACTTTGTAAGATTATAGAGCTCATGAAGAGTCTCATTTGACACTTCTTTGTCAGTAAATTTGTAACAAGTTTGAGGATCTATAAATATTTTTTTAATCGTATCTGACATCTCAAAGTGCTTCCATAATGTGTTCTTCAATTTCTTCTGGTGTTTTTTGTGTACCAAAACCTCTCACAAATTCACCATCTTTATTAATCAAGAATTTTGTAAAATTCCATTTAATCTCTCTGCCCGCAGCCTTCGTAAGCATCGCAAAAAGCGGTGAGGCATTTACTCCTTTAACCTCAACCTTATCGAATAACGGGAATGAAATACTATACTTATCATCGCAAAAATTTTTTATATCATTATTTGTCCCTTTTTCTTGAGCTCCAAATTGATTGCATGGAAATGCTAAGATTTCTAAACCCTTATCCTTATACTTTTCATAAAGACTTTGTAGGCCTGTATACTGCGGAGTAAAACCACAAGCGCTAGCAACATTTACAATTAATAATGTTTTACCTTTAAATTTACTCATTTTGATAAGATTCAAATCAATATCTTTAACCTCCAGGTCATAAATATGCGTTTTCATAGTTGTTATCTTACAAATTTTCCATTGTTATAGTCATTGATGGCCTGAATAATTTCACTTTTTGTATTCATCACAAAGGGGCCGCCACGTGCTATTGTCTCACCAATAGGTTTGCCCGCGATTACTAAAAACTTAGCATCTTTGACTGCTGATACTTTCAACATGTCTCCTTTTGTTAATAGTATGAGTGTTGATCCTTCAATAATATCGTTAGTATTGTTGCCGATTTTAATTATTCCATTAATTAAGTAAATAAAGCTGTTATGAGTTTCAGGAATTGAAAATTGAAATTCTTTTTCTTTATGAATTTCAACATCTAAATATATTGGTTCGACGTTATGTTTGTTGATCGGACCTTCTGTATCTTTATATCTACCAGCAATTACTTTTATCGCTTTATCTGAATCGCTATATTTGCTTATCTCATCAGCATCTAAGTAGTGGTATTCGGGCTTGCTCATCTTAAGGCTTGCTGGCATATTAATCCAAAGTTGAAATCCATGTAGTTTACCCTCTTTCATAGCAGGCATTTCAGAATGAATTATGCCACTTCCTGTTTTCATCCATTGAACATCTCCTGCCATCATCTTGCCTTCCCCGCCAGTACTATCTTTATGTTCAAATTCTCCTGCAAGCATGTAAGTTACTGTCTCAATACCTCTGTGTGGATGAGAAGGAAAACCAGCAATATAATCCTTACTATCTTCTGAACCAAACTCATCAAGCATTAGGAAAGGATCAAAATAGTCAGGTTCCACTCCGATACTTCTTTTTAGTTTAACACCAGCACCGTCAGTTGCGGGTATCGGTTTAATTATTTGCTTGATCTCGATATCTGTCATTCTAATCAATAGTAAGAATGATTTTGCCTCTCGCACGGCCAGAGCTAAGATGTTTATATGCGTCAAGATATTTATCAAATGAGAAAATTTTGTCGATTATAGGTTTTATTTTTCCATCCTCGATCCACATTCTGAACAAATCTAAATTTGCTGTTGAAGTTCGCCCTGATAAAACGACTCTTGATTTTTTTCTTTGAAATAGTTGTTTGGCTACATCAATATTATTATAAATATTATTTTTTGTACTAACATAAATACCGTTAGCTGAGAGAATTTTAGATACTCTTGGAAATGACAGATTTCCATTTGCATCAAAAATTATGTCATATTTATTGTCTGTGGATAAGATATCATCTTTTGTATAATCAATTACATCATTAATTTTAAAATCATTTTTAATCCAGTCACTATTTCTCTCGCTTGTAACTGCAGTAATATCTGCTTCATATATTTTTGCCATTTGAAGAGCAAATGTACCAACTCCACCAGATGCACCGTTAATCAAAATTTTATGCCCCTTCCTTATTGAGGCAATATTTCTCAATGCGAGCAGGGATGTATTACCTACTTGGGGTATTGCTGCAGCTTCATTAAGACTAGTATTTTTTGGTACAAGCGAAATAAATTTTTGTGAGATTCTTATTTTTTCTGCTGCGCTTCCACCAAATAGAATATCTGTCATTCCAAATACTTTATCACCTACCTTAAAAGCACCAACGTCACGGCCAATTTCAGTTATTTCTCCACTAAAATCACAAGCTGTCGTTATTGGAAATTTATTTATATTTGTAATAGGTTTGAATCCCCCTTGCATTTTTTTAATGTCAACAGGGTTTAGAGAAATTGCAGCAACTTTAACAATTACTTCAGTTTTCTTTATTCTTGGTTCCTTTACTTCAAGTATTTCCAGATTGTCAATATCTCCGTAAGTATTATATCCTAGTGCTTTCATTTAAATTTCTTTGTAATAATTTTCTGATATATAGTACATAAAATAGTGAATACAATATATAAATGCTTTATAGCTTTCTCAATGACATTTCTTGGGTTGTCAATCTAAGAACTCCTTACTTAACTCCTTTATTTGAGTTTTTTACTTGGTTAGGATATCGAGACTTTCTTTTCATGTTTATTCCTTTCGTTTATTGGTGTTTTGATAGAAAAATTTTTGGAAGATTGGTTATCATTGTATTCTTTACTGCAATTATAAACTCTTTGTTGAAAGATATCTTCCAAGATCCGAGGCCTGACTTCTCCCTCAATATTGATCCTTGGCTTCAAACTGAAGCATCATTTGGCTTTCCAAGTGGTCATACTCAAATTGCAGTGGTAATTTGGCTTTACATTGCCTTAGTAGCTAAGAATTCAATAGTAAGGACGGTTTCCATTCTTTTTTTATTAGGTGTTCCCTTAAGCCGTATTTACTTAGGTGTTCACGATGTTGGGGATGTTTTGGGAGGAATGATATTTGGATTGATCACTTTGTACTTGGCATCCATAGTCTATAAAAATATCGAAATAGGAAAAATAAATTTTACTATCTTTACTCAATATGCAGGGCTAATGTTTATTTTTATAATATTATACTTTCTTTGGCCTTCTGACCATGAAACCACAATCATCACCGGTATCGGTGGTTTAATAATTGGTTTCTTAATTGGAAAAAAAATTGACTATAAATATTTTAATTTCAAAAGAATACCAAACAGTTATTTTCACTATTTCTCGTGTTTTTTCGCTTTAATTATTTTTATTTTATTAAATGAATTTTTAGAGCTAGGTTTTGAACTAGTGAGCTTACCTATATGGTTTGAGTCTAGTGTTAGTTCACTTATTCTTGGCCTATATATTTCTTTTATTGGATTATATCTTTTATCAAAAATAAAGCTTCAATCATCGAGATAAGTTTGTCCGTGTTTAACAGTAAAAAACACTTCATTAGATACGCCAAACTTTTTTGTTGCTTCAGTTAATCTTTTTAGTGGTTCTGTTGCTGGCTCATCAGTAAGTCTAAAAGTTCCCCAATTCATTCCAATAGCTTTGTTTGCCTCTAAATCAAGAAAAGACTTCACTGCTTCTTCAGGATTCATATGAGAAACTTTCATTATCCATCTAGGTTCATAAGCGCCTATTGGAATAGCTGCCAAATCAACTTTTCCCAGTCTAGCTCTAATCTCCTTAAAATCTTCAGAATAACCTGTATCTCCTAAATGTATGAAACTATGAAAATAATTTTTAAAATGCCAGGCTCCCCATAAGGTTTCATTTCTGTCAAATAAGCCTCGAGCTGACCAATGCTGAACTGGGGCAAATGTGATTTCAGTATTCTTTACTCTAGTTGTTTCCCACCAATCAAATTCTCGAACATTTAATATGCCCTTACCTTCAAACCATTCTTTTAGACCTAATGGTACTAAAAATATAATATTTTCAAATTTATTAGACAATAATTTAACACTTCTATAATCAAGATGGTCATAGTGACTATGGGAAAT
>MDTB01011229.1_pt1 | contig 12146 bp, 9 predicted proteins | sample 811161 | NCBI WGS metagenome assembly MDTB01 (sample SAMN05326650, study PRJNA326480) | marine metagenome | isolation source: seawater | place: Mediterranean Sea | collected 2009 | reverse complement strand
TCGGGTTTGATGGCATCCCACGTTTCCCAGACGGTGGTCGCTCCCTTTGAGATCGGATACAGCCATGACGGAATGTCGGTGCTGAGGAGTACGTCGTAGGCGAGTTCGGTGTGCCCGGCGTCGACAAGGGTTGGGCACAGGAGGGGAGTCATCGTGAACCCGGTCGCGAGCTTGGCGTCGTTCGCTCGCACCACGCCGGCGAGAGCTTCGCCCGCGGCGGCTCGGTGAGGTTCGTCGATGAGGCCGAACGCCAGGCATGCGACCAGCCCAATTTGGTCGCGGCGGTGGGGAAGGCCGTCGGTGGCGAAGAGGTGCTTGCGGATCGCAGCCAGGACCAGTTCCCGTCGTTCGATCATCTGTTGAGCGTCATCTGGATGGTTGAGGAGTGATGCGATCTGGGCGACCTTTTGGAGAGTCCGGGCGTAGTACGCCGTGGCGATTAGCGGGTCGGGCTTGAGGAGCCCGCGAAGCCAGTTCTTTGTGAGGGTTTCGCCTGGCGCGAGCCACTCGGCCCATTGGAAGCCGCTGTCGATGATGTGTTCACGGTGTCGTCCGCTGCCGATGTGGGTGCGGGGGTCGGCTGTCGCCCACCAGGGGTTGCGCTGGCTGCGGTGTTCGAGCGCGTCGACCCAGCGACACATGGTGGCGTAGTTCTCCTCGAGGACTCGGTGGTCGCCGTAATGGAGATACAGGGTCCAGGGGACATCGACGCAGGCATCAGACCAGGCAGCACCGCCGTGGGTGGGACGCATGAAGAAGGCGTTGTAGCTGGACGAGACCGGCACCACGCAGGGGATCCGGCCGTCGTCGAGCTGGTCGGCCCGAACGTCGCCCAGCCATCGGGTGAGGATGGGGGCGATGTTGCGGTTGAGCGCTCCGGTGCGACCGAAGACGGCGATGTCTCCGGTCCATCCGGCTTTCTCTCGAGTGGGGCAGTCGGTCGGTATCTCGACGAAATTCGCGACTTGAGAACGGTCGATGTTCTCGACGAGTTGGTTGATCTCCTTGTGGGAGCACTCGAATCGGCCGGTGGCCGGTGCTTCGCTGCTGAGCACGAGCGCAGTGAAGTTTTCGGCGGTTGGTTCTGATCCGGGAGGCCATTCGTCGACCCGGGCGTAGCGGAAGCCGTGGTAGGTGAAGCGCGCCGCGTAGGTCTCGGTTCCGGTTGCGCCAGCCAGGGTGTAGCGAACCTGTTGGCGGGAGTCGCCGAATGTGTCCGATGTGAACTCACCGTCGGCGGTGAGAGTCTCGCCATGGGTGAGCCGAACGCTCGAACCGGCTGGGCCGCTGACCGCGAACTCCACAACCCCTGCGAGGTTCTGCCCAAAATCCACGACAGTTTCTCCCGAGGGGGTTCGGAACACCTGTTGAGCGCGGATCCGTTCAACAACACGGACGCTGGGGCCAACCTGGGGGACAAGGCGGCGGGTCGGTCCGTCGACAACCGTCACCGCAGACCACGTTCGGTCATCGAAACCAGTGGAGGTCCATCCATCGGGCTCGAGGCGGGCGTCGAACTCCTCGCCGTTGAACAGGCAGGCACGTCGTACGCCACCCTCGGTCGCCTTCCACGTGGAGTCGGACTGGACGAGTGTGCGGTGGCCGGCCTCGAGTCGCGCGATCGCAGCGACGTTGGTTCCCCAATTGTTCGGCTTTCGGAAGACCCCGACTCGACCCCGCCACCACCCGTCGGCGAGCGTGATGCCAATCGTGTTGCGGCCTTCGATCAGCAGCGCTGACACGTCGTAGGTCTGGTGCTGGATCCGGTGGTCGTAGGCAGTGAAGCCGGGCCGTAGCCGATCGTTGCTGACAGAGGTGCCGTTGATCTCGATGTCGTAGATGCCGAGGGCGGAACAGTAGAGGCGAGCGTCGGCGATGTCGTCGCCCTGCTTGACCTCAAATTCCTTGCGCAGCAGCGGGCTCGGCCGATCTGCGCTTCGTTGCCGCCGGCGAAGGCGTCGCGTTGCCGGCCGCGCGGATTCATGAGGTGAGCTGATCCAGGCGGTGCCAGCCCAGTCGTCGGTCCGCAGGAGCGACATCTCGAAGCTGGCTGGTTTGCTCCATGGACCGGGCGTGGTCGGCTCCGCGCCAGGTTCACCAGCCCACACCCTGACCCGCCAAGTGCACTGCTGCCGTGAAGTCAGATCTGGACCGGCGTAGGGAACGAGCACCTGTGCAGCGCTCTTCACCATGGCGGTCTTCCAGATCACATGAACGCCGCTGGCGACCTCAATCTCGTAGGCCAGCTGAATCTCGGTGGAGGGACCGCCGGACTCAAGTCGCCAGGAGAACCGGGGCCGCGTCGTCGCAAGACCGGTCGGATCGGTTTCGTATTCGGTCGTGAGCCCTGTGGCACGCATCGACAGAGACTCTCACAGCTCAACCCCGACCAAGACCAGTCACGGTCTTCACGAGTTCGCATCGGTTGACGTCAGTAGCCGCTGCCTGCTTGCGGTCGGCGAGCGCGCGGGTTAATCGTCCCCGCTGTTGGCGTTGATGTCGACCCGCACGTTGTTGTCGTCATCGATCGTCACGGGGTACGTCTGGATCAGTTCGCCGGTCGAGAGATTGCCTCGCTCGTCCATCGTCACGCCCGCACAGTCGGCGTCGCTCCCGTCGGCCAGCACGAGATCGAACCGGTCCACATCGCTGTTCCACTCGAAGAAACAGTCGCGTGCCGCGCCGATTGGGCGGGCATCGAAGGCGAACCAGCCCGCCTCGGGATCGTCGCCCAAGTGCTGAAGGATGATGTCGCGGCTGCGCCCCGCGACGTCGCTGTAGAGGATCGGCCCGCGGTCGTCGATCTCCTCGGAGATCCGACCGATCTGACCGGCGTCGAAGTCGGTGTCGCCGAGCTGAAGCTCGACGTTCTCGCTCTGGTTGGCGAGGAACAGCACGCCGCCACCGAGGACAACGGCGATCATAATGCCGGTGACGCCGACGAGGATCGCTGAGCGAGCATTCATCTGTGGACCGCGGGCGACGGGCATGGGACGTCTCTCCTGGCACCGAAGGGGGTAGAGCGAAGTTCGCTGCCTAGTATCTCCCCGTACGCGATCGGGGAGGCAACGCCGGTGGATTTGTTCGAGTATCAGGGCAAGCAGTTCTTCGCCCACTACGGGATGCCGGTCAGCCCCGGCCAGGTGGCATTCACGGTCGATGAGGCCGTCGTCGCCGCCGAAGAACTCGGCACCCCGGTGATGGTCAAGGCACAGGTCCACACCGGTGGCCGCGGCAAGGCGGGCGGCGTGAAATTCGCGGCCGACATCGACGCCGTCCGCGAGCACGCCACGAAAATCCTCGGTCTCGACATCAACGGCCACCTCGTGAAGCGGGTGTGGATCGAGAAGGCCTCCGACATCGCCGAGGAGTACTACGCAAGCTTCACACTCGACCGTTCGGCCAAGAAGCACCTCGGCATGCTCTCCAAGGAGGGCGGCGTCGAGATAGAAACCGTCGCCGAGGAAAACCCTGACGCGATCGCCAAGATCTGGGTCGACCCAGTCGGTGGCCTCGACGAGGCCACCACGCGGGCCTGGGTTGCTGCTGCGAATCTGCCCGATGCCGCAGTCGAAGGGGCGGTCGACACTCTCCAGAAGCTCTACAGCGCCTACACCGAAGGTGACTGCGACCTTGTCGAGATCAACCCGCTGATCCTCACGCCGGAGGGCAAGGTTCATGTGCTCGACGCTAAGGTCACCCTCGACGGCAACAGCACCTTCCGCCACGAGGACTACACCCAGTTCGACGAGACCCAGCCCCGCGACGATCGCGAACAGGCCGCTCACGCCAAGGGCCTGCAGTACGTCGGTCTCGACGGCAGCGTCGGTGTGATCGCCAACGGTGCCGGCCTCGCCATGAGCACCGTCGACGTCGTCAACCAGGTCGGCGGAAGCCCCGCCAACTTCCTCGACATCGGCGGCGGTGCCAACGCTGATGTCATGGCCGGGGCGATGGAAGTCATCAACAACGACCCGAACGTGAAGTCGATCTTCATCAACATCTTCGGCGGCATCACGCGAGGCGAAGAAGTTGCCAACGGCATCCTCGAAGCCATGCAGCGGGTCGAGATTGACAGTCCGATCGTGATCCGCCTCGATGGCACCAACGCCGAGGAAGGCCGGGCCATCCTGGCCCCGAACCTCAGCGACAAGCTGATGATGGAAGAGACGATGCTCGACGCCGCCCGTAAAGCCGTTGAGCTGGCTAGCTGATCGTCAACGAAGCAAGAGAAAGAACAAAAACCATGAGCATCTTCGTCGACGACAACACCAAGGTCATCTACCAGGGCCTCACCGGCTCGCAAGGTAGCTATTACGGCGGACTCAACCGCGCCTACGGCACACAGGTCGTGGCCGGCACCCACCCGAAGAAGGCCGGCACCGATGTAGACGGCGTGCCGATCTACGCATCAGTTGCCGAGGCCAAGGAAGCCACCGGCGCCACCGCCAGCTGCATCTTCATCCCCGCCCCAGGTGTGCAGGGCGCCGTGCTCGAGGCGGCTGAGGCCGGCATCGAGTTCATCGTGTCCATCACTGAGGGCGTGCCCGCCCATGACGAGGCGTACTTCTTCAACAAGCTGAAGTCCGACTTCCCGAACACCCGCCTCCTGGGTCCGAACTGCCCGGGAATCATCAGCCCCGGCAAGGCCAACATCGGGATCACGGCCGGCCACATCGCCAAGGCAGGTGGGCCGGTCGGCATTGTGAGCCGCTCCGGCACCCTCACGTATCAGGCGCTCTACGAACTCAAGCAGAAGGACATTGGCGTCACCACCTGTGTCGGCATCGGTGGCGATCCAGTGCCGGGCACGTCGTTCATCGATTGCCTCGAGGCGTTCGAAGCCGACCCCGAAACCAAAGCCGTCATGATGATTGGTGAAATCGGTGGCTCAGCTGAGGAAGAGGCCGCGGAGTTCATCAAGAACCACATGACGAAACCGGTCAGCTCCTACATCGCGGGCGTCACTGCCCCTCCCGGCAAGAAGATGGGCCACGCCGGCGCCATCGTGTCGGGCGGGAAGGGCACCGCCGCGGCGAAGATGGAAGCGCTGGAGGCTGCCGGAGTCAGGGTTGGCCAGAACCCGACCGAGGCCGGCGAACTGATGGCGGAGATCGTCGCAGCGCTCTGAGTGATTGGGCAGCATCGCCCGCGCTGCTGCCGCTGTGCGCCATGCCCTAGTGAATGGTCCACTACCAAATCGCGGTCGGATGCCAGCCTGTTCCCGATGCGAACGTTTGCCTGCGTTGTGGCGCTCGGTGGTCTTCTTGCGGCCGCTTGCGGGCCATCCTCGGTTGACGTTGCCCCGACCGAAGTGACGACACCGACCACCGAGCCGGTTTTGCCGTCGACCACCTCAACCTCGGCTCCTCCGGCCACGACCACCACGTCGAACACCACCTCGACGACGACATCGAGTACCACCACGATTCCCGATGTCCCGCCGGAACTGGTGCTCGACGAAGGAGGGGTGCCGGTGAACGGCCAGACCGACGGTGTCTTGATCACCGAGACGGGCTGGATCACCCCGGTCCTGAGCGGGCTCGCCGGCGGCCGTCATCGAGTCTGGACGCCGTGCGGTCGGACCCAGGACATCGCTGGTGGGCGCTTCGTCGATTCAGTCGATTTCGTGCTCGACCCTGGCCACGGAGGCTCCGAGCCCGGAGCTGTTGGGAGGGGAGGCCTTCGCGAGGCCGACCTGAATCTCGACGTGACTTTGAAGCTGAGCGATGCGCTTATCGATGCCGGCTACTCGGTGATGATGACCCGCCAGACCGACGTGCGGGTGCCGATCGTGACCCGCGCCGAAATTGCGCAGGCACTCGACCCGATCGCGTTCATCTCAGTGCACTTCAACGCAGGAACGGACGCCGCGAGCACCACCCCCGGCACCGAGATGTACCACCAGATCGACAGCCCCGATTCAAAGCGTCTCGCCGGCCTCGTCTACGAGGAGGCCCTCGGGGTGCTCGATCAGTTCGACATCGGATGGGTTGCGTTGGGAGACGCCGGAACCCTCTTTCGTCCCAATCGGGCGGGAGGGGATTACTACGGAGTGTTGCGCCGCCCGGCGCCGGTCGTGAGTGTGCTCGCCGAGTTCGCCTACCTATCCAACCCTGCCGAGGAGCAACTTGTCTCGGATCCAGCGGTCCAGCAGATGCTTGCCGACGCGACCGTTACAGCGATCGAGCGGTTCTTGACCACTGACGATCCCGGCTCTGGTTTCATCGACGACCCGATCTTCCGCGGGTACGGGCCGTCAGGTGCGGGTCGGACCACCAACTGCACGGATCCACCGCTCGAGTGAGGCGAGTCACCCGCATCGTTTGCCGCAGGCCTGCACCGCTTGCCATGAGGAGGTGCCGGGCCGCGGGCAGCATCCCCTGTGCCTGGTAGCTTCCGACAGGTGAGCGAATCGCGTCGTGCCTTGTTGTCGGTTTATGACAAGTCCGGGGTCGTTGACCTCGCCCAAGGTCTTGCCGACCTGGGGTGGGAGTTGATTTCCAGTGGAGGCACGGCCCGCGCCATTGCCAACGCCGGCATTCAGGTGACCGATGTGGCTCACCACACCGGCTCACCGATCATGCTCGGGCATCGAGTCGTCACCCTCCACCCCAAGGTGCACGGTGGCATCCTCGCCGATCGCACCGACCCCGAACACCAAGCCGACATGGCCGAACACGATATCGACCCGATCGATCTCGTCGTCGGCAACCTCTACCCGTTCGGCTCGAGCGTGGCTGACTTCCAACATGGAGCCGGGCGCCCCGAAGAATTGATCGATATTGGTGGCCCTGCGATGGTCCGCGCGGCGGCGAAGAACCACGCCCAGGTCGGCGTGGTCGTCGACCCGTCGAGGTACGACGATGTTTTGGCTGAGCTTCGCGCCTCGGGTTCCCTCAGCGATGCAACCCGCCGTGCTCTCGCCCGCGACGCCTTCGCTCACACCGCCGACTACGACGCGGCGATTGTCACCTGGTTTGACGAGACAGCCGACGACCCGGATGCGCTGCCCCCAACGATCCATCTCGCCCTCGAACGCGCTGACGTCCTGCGTTACGGCGAGAACCCGCACCAACAAGGCGCCCGTTACCGACGAGCCGACCAGCCGGGGATCTGGGATGCGGTCGAACAGCACAGCGGGGTGGCGCTCAGCTATCTCAACTTCTTCGACGCCGATGCTGCATGGCGTCTCGCCCACGATCTCGGCGAGCAACCGGCGGTTGCGATCATGAAGCACGCCAACCCGTGTGGTGCCGCCGTCGCCGCCGATCTCGCTTCGGCGTACCAGCGGGCGTTCGAATGTGATCCGCGTTCTGCGTTCGGCGGCATCGTCGCCACCAACCGGGTCGTGGATCTTGCGACGGTCGAGGCCATGGTCGATGCGGCACAGGCCGACGTCATTCTGGCCCCCGGTTACGAGGACGGGGTCATCGAGCAGCTGATCAGCAAGCGAAAGAACACCCGCATTCTCACCGTGGCGGTGCCCGATGCGGCACCGGCCCTCACCATCCGGCAGATGGCAGACGGCTTTCTGGTCCAGCAGAATCACCGTTTCGACGCCCAGCCCGACGACTGGGCCGTTGTCACCGATCGACAACCTTCGGCGCAGGAACTCGCTGACGCAGCGTTCGCGTGGAGGGTCTGTGGCCATGTGAACTCCAACGCCATCGTGCTCGCGAAGGATGGGGTTGCGTGGGGGATCGGTGCCGGCCAGCAGAACCGGGTTGAGTCGGGTGAGATCGCAGCGTCGAAAGCGGCCGGACGAGCCGAGGGCGGGGCGTGCGCGAGCGACGCGTTCTACCCGTTCCCCGATGGCATCCATGCAGGTGCCGATGCCGGCGCGGCGATCATCGTGCAGCCCGGTGGTTCGGTCGGTGACGAGCAGACCATCGCTGCGGCGAACGAGCGCGGCGTCGCCATGGTCTTCACCGGCGAACGCCAATTCCTCCACTGATCCGCGGTGTTGAGATGAGCCACTGATGAGCGAACGCCACGCAAAATCCGTCGATTGGGCGATGAAGGTCCAAGCGAGCCGCGCTGGAGGAGTCTTCTACTGGGCGGTCAGAGGCCTGCTCCGGCTGACGCTGCTGCCGTGGCTTCGGGTGACGACCGAGGGCACCGAGCACCTCGACACCCCGGGCCCGGTCATCCTTGCGCCGGTGCACCGCAGCAACCTTGATTCGGTTCTCGTCGCCTGCACAGCGCAACGTCGGCTTCGAGCCCTCGGCAAGGAATCGTTGTTCATGCACCCGGTCTTCGCCTGGGTGAACGCTGCGCTGGGAGCCATCCCGGTCCGACGGGGCGAGGCCGACCGTCAGGCGATGAAGGCGGCACAGACGATCATCGCCGATGGCGCCATGATGATCGTCTTCCCTGAGGGCACTCGCCAGTCCGGCGATCAGGTGCTCGGGGTCTTCGACGGCACGACTTACCTGGCTCACAAGACCGGTGCGCCGGTCATCCCCATCGGGATCGGGGGAACGGAGGCGGCGATGGCAAGCGGCTCGAAGGGCATCCGGCGGGTTAGGTGTTCAGTCGTGGTGGGGGAACCCATCGCTGCGCCAGAGGGAAGGCTGAGCCAGCCGCAGCGCCATGCCCTCAGCGAAAACGTGAGTGGCGAGCTCCAGAAGGTGTTCGATCGAGCGATTTCGTTGGCGGCCGACTGACCGCATCGGGCCGCCGTTTCGGTCGCGCGCTCGCCATTCCCGACCTCGCTCGACCGGACTGGGCCGATGACGCCGTCACCCGCTCGAAATCAACTCGCGGGCAGGATCGAAGCGCCTTCGGCCAGCTACTATCCGAGGTATGGCTGAGAAGATCACGATGCACGAAAACGGCAGGCTTCACGTGCCGGACAACCCGATTATTCCGTTCATCGAAGGCGACGGTACGGGTGTCGACATCTGGCCGGCCGCAAAGCTCGTCCTCGACGCTGCCGCTACCAAGTACGGCAGGACCATCGAGTGGATGGAGGTCCTCGCAGGCGAGAAGGCCTTCAATGAGACTGGGGATTGGCTGCCGCAGGACACGATCGACAAGTTCGAGGAGTACCTGATCGGCATCAAGGGTCCGCTCACCACGCCGATCGGTGGCGGCTTCCGAAGCCTCAATGTCGCGATCCGGCAGATCATGGATCTCTATGTGTGCCTGCGTCCGGTGCGCTGGTTCACCGGCGTTCCATCGCCGGTGAAGGAACCACACCTCGTCGACATGGTGATTTTCCGGGAGAACACCGAAGACATCTACGCCGGTATGGAGGTCGAGGCGGGTACGCCCGAGGCCAAGCGCATGATCGAGCTGCTCCACGACGCATACGGCTGGGAGATCCGCGAGGATTCCGGCATCGGGATCAAGCCTGTCTCCAAGACCGGGTCGCAGCGTCTGCAGCGGGCCGCCCTCGAGTACGCCGTGCGCCGCAACCGCAAGCGGGTTCACTGGGTGCACAAGGGCAACATCATGAAGTTCACCGAGGGCGCCTTCCAGAAGTGGGGCTACGAGCTCGTTCGCGAGGAGTTCTCCGACGTGGCCGTCGGCTGGGACGACTGTGGTGGCGATGCGGGCGACAAGGTCCTCGTGCAGGACGCCATCGCTGACATCGCCCTTCAGCAGGTGCTCACCCGTCCGGCCGAGTTCGACGTGATCGCGACGATGAATCTCAACGGCGACTACCTGTCCGATGCCCTGGCTGCCCAGGTGGGCGGCATCGGCATCGCACCGGGCGCCAACATCAACTACGTCACGGGCCACGGCGTCTTCGAGGCCACCCATGGCACCGCCCCGAAGTACGCCGGCCAGGACAAGGTCAACCCGTCCTCGGTGCTTCTGTCGGGCGTCATGATGTTCGAGCACCTCGGCTGGCAGGACGCCGCCGACGACATCATTCGTGCGGTCGAAGCCACCATCGGCGACAAGGTTGTCACCTACGATTTCGCTCGCCTCATGGACGGCGCCACCGAGGTAGCGTGCTCGGAGTTCGCAAGCGCGATCGTCGACCGCCTCTGAGCCGACCTATCTGATCAGTGTGGAGCGGACCCTCGCGGGGGTCCGCTCGTCGTTTTCACACGAAGTCGAGTGGCCCCGCCACCTCGTCGATCGGGGCGGCCATGGCGAAAAGCCGGCCCTGGGCGGCGTGGCAGCCGAGTTCGGTCACTGTGTCGAGTTGGGCTTCGGTCTCGATGCCTTCCGCGACGACCTTGACATCGAAGACGTCGGCGAGGGCAACGATTGCCGTGATCACCGCCCGATCGTCGGATCGGTCGGCAACGTTGGCCACAAAGCTCCGGCCGATTTTTAACACGTCGAACGCGTTTGATCGCAGCCGATTGATGGACGAAAAGTTGGTACCGAAATCGTCGATCGCGACGCGAATACCGACGCTCCGGAGGGCGCGGAGGTTATCCGCGGCGACCTGACCGGCCGCCATGATCGCGGTCTCGGCGACCTCGACGATCAGATTGTTGGGGTGGAGCCCGGCCTCTTCGGCGGCGAACGTGACGCGATTGGCGTAGCCGGGGCGGTCGAGTTCTCGGGGTAAGGCGTTGATGGCGACGATCGCGTCGGTGTCATGGTGACGTCGCTGCCACACGACGAGATCCTGGGCGGCTTTCCGAGCGACGAGTTTGCCGACTTCGCCGATAAGCCCGTTCTCCTCTGCCGTGGGTATGAACATGCCGGGCATCAGCAGCGTGCCATCGGGCTGTCGCCAGCGGGTCAGCGCCTCGAAGCCGATGACTCGGTAGCTCGACAGGTCGACGATTGGCTGGTGGTGGACGACGAGTTTGTCGTCGCTGATCGCGTGGGGGAGCGCACGGCGGAGGTCGCGCTTCTCGTCGGACTCGGCGAGCAGGTCGTCGTCGAAAAGGCGAACCTCGGCACCGGCCTGTTTGGCGGCATACATCGCCGTGTCGGCCTGGCGGACGAAATCGGTGGGGTCGAGGTCGGTGCGGCCGCGGAGCATGGCGACACCGATGCTGGCGCGGCAGCCGATCCCGCCGGTCGATTTCGGGGTGGTCGATTCGACGGCATCGGCGATGCGGCCGGCGAGCCGGAGTGCATCCGGTTCGGCGATATCAGAGACGATCACCATGAACTCGTCACCGCCGAGCCGACCGATCGTGTCGGAGGCGCGCGTTGTCGCCCGCAACGCGTCGGCTACACCGCGCAGGAGTTCATCGCCGGCGTTATGGCCGTACGTGTCGTTGATCAGTTTGAACCGGTCGAGATCGAGATAGAAGAGCGCAACATCGCGGTCATAGCGGGCGGCTCGGGTGAGCTCGTTCTCGAGGTTTGCGGCAAGCAGTGTTCGGTTGGCGAGGCCGGTGAGTGGATCCTCGATGCTGGAGCGGGTTGCGTCTTCGGCGATGCGTTCGGCTTCACGACGAGCCGACTGCTCTCGTTCCAGGCGGCGTCGGAGCCGTTCGATCTCGGCGACGAGCGAAACGTTGGAATCGGGGTTGGGCTCCGAAGAACTCATGCCGGGAGGTGGATCCGAAGCTCGCAATGCGGATCGCTGTCGTGGGTGTAACTCGGCTGGTCGATGTGGCGCGTTCGGCCCGAATGCGAGGCGATCCCAATCGTGAGTCCCTCGGCAAGGAAGCAGAGCTTGCGTTCGGAGACGTACCGCATCGAAATGGCCTGGTAATCGATCGGGGAGATATCGAAGTCGGGCGGAGTGGCGCCGGGGTGGAGCTCGCGCACCTCTGGGTGGGTCATGTGGTTGAGCGCCGGCGTGAAATCCTCGAGCGTGATCTCGCCGAAAAAGTGGGGGAAGATTTCAACAAAGGACGGGACACAGTTGATCCCAACCCACCGCAGGTGTTCAGGGATGGTGCTGCCGGTCTTGTCGGGGAGTGCGTCGACGATGGCGGCGAGTTCCTCGTCGTCATAGTTGCCGAGCGATGTGTACGAGCCGTCGACCTCGGCTCGGCCGAGAGCGTCGTCCCATCCACCAGCCCCGAACGCGTGTTCCACCGCGTCTTCGACTGCGTTGAAGATGACGCCCTTCATCGGGTGACCTTTCTACGGGATCCTGTGCCGTTCCCATAGGCAGAAACCGGTTCGGGATGAGTCCGGTCCGGCGGATACGGTGCAACGAATGGGTGACGGCGCAAACACCGAACACATTTGGCGCCGAGGATCTCGGC
>MDTB01232870.1_pt1 | contig 12147 bp, 16 predicted proteins | sample 811161 | NCBI WGS metagenome assembly MDTB01 (sample SAMN05326650, study PRJNA326480) | marine metagenome | isolation source: seawater | place: Mediterranean Sea | collected 2009 | reverse complement strand
TGATTGTTATGAGAAAATATTGGATAAAACTAAACAGAATAACGGGGCAGGTTTGATAGACACTTGGAAATACAATAAAGATTTGATACAAAAATATGATTGGATAATTCATTTTGAGCTGAGACAATTACTCAAATCATTTCAGTTTGTAGAAAGTTTTTTGAAAGAACCACGTAATTTATTTACTATAAATATTAATGTTGAACATTTTAATACTGGTTTATTTTGTATAAGTAAAGAAAACTTATTAAATTATATTAATAATTGTGATCTCAATAAAATGGTAAATAATAGTATTAGTATAGAAGACGATTTATATAAATATTTTCAAGACAATAAACTTAATTATGATACACTAGAAAAGATGGATTTGTTATGGTTTGCTGGAGATAATAATACATACCATTATTAGAAATAAACAAAATAATTTCTATAAATATCATATCCTGCATCTGTTTGTGGTTTTTCATCAATGACTTTTGTAATCTCTTTATTTATAATATTAATTGCATTATGCACAGGATAGGTACCACCATTACCACCATTTTGCCAAGTTATAAAACCATGATCTACTTTTGGAAGTAAAATATTAGTATAATTTGCGTGATATGATTCACTTATTTCAGTATAACAATAATTGGATATAAAAAATAAATTTGTGTCGTTAATATTTGAACCAAACGTTGAACTATCATGAAAATGTAAATTACAGTTAACAGTATCTTTATGTAAATCTAAATATTTTTCAATCAATAAGATTGGTTCGGATAAATCAATTAAATGATAATTTGTGATTTCAACTTCTAAATCTGCCATAAAATAATTAATTGATAAGCATAGTCCACCATATCCACAACCAACTTCTACAATGTTGTTACTTTTCATTGTTTTATAATGTGTTAAAATAAGTAAAGCGTGATATACGTATCTCAATGATGTGGGACTACATTCAAACTCTTTATTTTCTATTTGAAATAATTTTTTGTTTGGATTACCAAAACGGTCGTTTAATAGACAATAATTAATAATTTTATTATGATCAATATTTGGAAATTCTTTTAGTACTAGATTTAAATATTCTTTACCGTGTTCATATGATACATGTTCTAATATACCTCTGTATGATTGATTTGATTTAAAATCCAATTTCGATAAGTTATTATTATTTAATTCTTGTAAAAAATTTGTATAATTATTATACATTAATAATTTAATGAAATTAATATTTATATTAAAATAATTCAATAATATAAATAGAAGAACAAATATCATACAATGAAACCTCTATTAATTACAGAAAATTTGCATCATAAAAATAGTCATGGATTAAAAATGATGTTAACTCAAAATAATATACCATACAAATTTGGTTCCATAAATGATATTAACGATTATGAATATATCTATTCTCCAAATAACCCAATCAATATAGATAAATACCCGAATAAAAAATTTTTGTTTGGTCCACATTTCTCTGTATTTCCAGATCATAAATTACAACAATTAAATAATCAACATAAAAATGCTTATTATATTCAACCTAGTCAGTGGGCAGCCGATGTTTGGAAAAATAAAGGTGCGGAAAAATACTTACCAATTAAACCTTTTGCTTTTCCAGTAGATACAGAACAGTTTCAACCAAACAATTGTGAACGAACGGAAGTATTTTTATATCATAAAAGAAGACATCCAAAAGAATTGAAACAAGTAAAATATTTTTTAAAGAGTAAACAAATTGATTATCACCTTTTTGATTATGTGCAAAGATATAATGAACAGCATTACATTAATATTTTGCAAAAAGCAAAATACGGTATAATATTAGATGCACATGAAAGTCAAGGTTTTGCAATCGAAGAAGCCCTATCATGCAACGTTCCTCTATTGATCTGGAATGCACGCTTTATGTCACAGGAACATGGTGGTAGATATGAAAATATTCCATGTTCAAGTATAGGCTATTGGGATGAACGTTGTGGTGAATATTTTTACGATGCAGATCAACTGGAATCAACTTACAATACTTTTTTGTCCAAACTAGATTCATATCAACCGAGACAATACATACTTGAAAATTTATCAGTAGAACCTTGTTTCAAACGTTTATGTAATTTATACGAAGAACTATCAAACAAATAGATTATTATAAAATAGAATTGAAACAAAAAATATTCTACAATTCTTTAGAAAAAAATATAAATATTTATTAAAAAAATTTACTAATGAACAAAAAAGTTGTTTTTTTTAAAAACATGATGGGTCAAACCAAAAAAAGTAATTTCCAACACGTTAATCATGTATTTAAATGTCCAGTTATTTCCACAAATCGAAATATAAATAACAACTTGAACTCTCTTCACAATTATATTCATAAAAATAAAACAGACGTTGTGTTGGGAGGTGATCATTCATTAAGTATTGCAACTCTTTCAAATAGTTTAAAAACACATGGAAATAATTTTAAAGTGATTTGGGTAGATGCGCATGCAGATATTAATAGTATGTCTATTTCTCATAGCAAAAATATACACGGTATGGTTTTAAATTATATTTGTGGAGTAGAATATAATAACCCACGTTTTCATTTTATTCCTAGTAAAAAATTAGATCTGAAAAATATTTTGTATATAGGTTTACGAGATCCCGATGTATATGAACAAAACCTTATTGATCAATATGAAATACAAACTATATCAAGTGAATTAATAAATAACGACCCCAAAGAAGTAATTCGATTTACAAATCAATTTATTGGTAATAGTAAATTTCATTTATCGATTGATATTGATGGACTCGATCCGCAATATACACCTTCAACTGGAACACCTGTAGAAAACGGAATCAAAATGGACAGTTTTATCATGTTAATGAAAAGTTTAAATAATAAAAATAAGATTTTTACAGATATTGTTGAATTTAATCCAAATTTAGGTAGTGTACAGGACAGAATATTAACGCAAAACAGTGTTAAGAAACTTATACAATATGTATAATAATTTCAAACAAAATAATAAGTATTTTCTTTACATTACTTATTATTATGCATATTTTTCTAGTAAATCAACTACTTTTTTGTTGTTTCCTTGAGCATTAAATGCACTTGAACTATGAATTCGGTGTAAGACCAATGTATCTACTAGATTATAAAACCGTTTGTTTTCTTTTCGAAGACGCAACCACATATCGTAATCTTCTACACCGTCGTATTCCGATTCCCAGTGACATAACTCTTTTTTTACCATACAACTACTATTAATAATTGGGTTCACTTTGGTAAAATCAAAATCACTAATTATTCCCAAAGGAATTTGAGGTGATGCTTGTGATTCACCAAAATATCTACAATTTGTACCAATCACATCAAACGCCGACATTAATGGTACTTGTTTTTCTAATTTTTCATTATGCCACGTATCATCTACATCCAAAATACAAACCCAGTCGTATTTGCACATTTTTACCATTTCATTCAAAGCACTTGATTTACCTTTTATTTCATGTAAATCATGTACATGAATTTTATCACTTTCATATTTCATTGCTTTTTTATATACTTCCGAATCAGGAGCATGTCCATTTACACCAATAATTAGTTCCCATTCTTTATATGTTTGAAACATAACAGACGGGACCGAATCTTCAATAAATTCAATTCCATTGTAAATAGGCATCAAAATAGAAATCATCTTTATAAACAAATACGAATTATTTGTTTATACTATTTTATGAAAAAATACGTTGAAACATAAACCAATTATCATAATTTTGATTATTTTCACTATATAACTGAAAGTTTGTAGAATGGGAAAATATGTTATCTATAATTAAAATCTGGTCGTCTTTTACCAAATAATCATTATCAAAATACAATTTCAATCGTTTGTAATACGTTTCATGCCACCATTCGATTTTGTCTTTATGAAGTGTAAAAAAACCTCCGGCTACAGAGCATTGATTTGGCGGGATTTCGTGAATCGGTAAACCTTTTCGATTTTTTCGAATGATTTGGCTATGTAAATATGAAATATAGGTTTGATTGTTGTTAATTAGTGCATAATGTACTTTTCTAGGATCCAAACGTAATATCTTTTCTTGATTTGGCCATTGTAACAAGTCTTCTTTTTTGGAATCATTCTTACGGTTACGAAAATATCCAATATCACACCAACCATAGAAATCCGTATCGAAATATTTCTTATCAATCACCTGTTTTACAAAGTGAATTTTTTCTGACCACAGCATATTGACTCTCCAATCCACCTTTTCTTTTAATAAATAATTCTTCTCATGATTCTTTATCCATTGCTCTTGAAATTGATACCCATAAAATTTTGTATATGGTTTTATAATAATTTTAACATTCGGTTGTTCATACTTTTTTAATTGTTTATAGCCATCTTCATCTGTAAAAACAACCAATTTATAATTATTTACATTGGATAACATATTATCAATCCAATTCTCATAAGTATAATTATCAAATTTTGCTTTAAACTGATACCAGCATGTTACATATGTGATTACATTCATAATATATATATATAATCACCAAAAACTATTTATATTCTTTCGAAATATCATAATCTTTTATCCAACAATACGTGTTATCGCGCAAATTTACAATAATTTTACCACTATATTCGATAATACATGGTTTACATATTATTTGAAAAGCAATCATTTCCTCTCGATTCCAGTATTCGTCTTGAAACACATTTTTATATTCAAATATTCGACATTTTGTAGTCAGATTGTCAAAATTATGTAATAATTTACATTTTTCACATTTTGCAAAAGCATAATTTAATATTATATCAAGAATCTCTTTAGGTAAATCATCATAGGTCATATATTTACAAAAACATTTAAATATATAACGATTTATTTATTTTGTTCAGGTTGAGGGGGAGGTACGAAGAATTTTACGCACTCATATATTTTAGCAGATTCTTGAAAGTTAAAGGCACCTCTTTTCTGGGCTAATTCTAGAAACTGTCCAATAAGGTTTAAAGCCATTTCTTGATTCTCAACTTTCAAATCATCCAAGTTTACACGTTCAGGTTGCTTTTCATTTGCTGGTTGTTCGAGGTTAGAAGGGTCAGGAGTATTTTCCATATAGAAATATAATATAAATATTAATACGTTTTTAAACGCATTTTTATCTAAATATAAATTCCAATCCAAACATTATTTTATACACATACTATATAATTTCAAATGGAATATTCAAATAATAATCAAATAAACGGTTTGCCAAAATATGCATTTTATGGTCAAGAAGATAGAGTAGAAGAATTAAATAAGAGAATCGGTAGTCGTCATAACATTGAAAAACCGCTAGAACCTAATTTTAATATACGTCCTACTTCGACTAAATATGATCTATTTCCTATTGCTGATAAACAACCTACTCCTTCCAGTAAAAAAACGTATGACACTTATAAATTATTCAATCAATTCTACAATGGAAATAGTAAAGCCCCTTCTTCTGGATATTTTAGTAATATTGATTTAGAGTCAAATCTACGCAATCAACAATTTGCCTTACAAAAGGGTGCAAGCCAAAGTGTATATGTACCCACTTCTGAAAGTGATATGTACAAAATCAAGGTACCTTATGCTCCTTCTAACCAACCTCATCCTAAATTATTTGTTCAACCACAATTTAGCAATGAGTTACACGAAAATGTGCAAAATAATCATATTGGTAAAGATCGTTTCTTTAATCATACAAGAACTCAATTGAGAAATTTGTAATCGATTATATTTGGATTATAATATAAAAAGTATATATATTATAATGTTTTCTAGTATATATTCTCTATTATACACAAAAAATCCCAACTTATTTTATTTAAAATGGGTTCTTATATTTGCACTGCTAATTGTTGTTGTTCTATTGTATAAAATTTTAAAGCCTCCTGAAATGAAAAAAGAAGGATTTACCCAAAAAGAACCTTTTGTGGTCAAATTAAACAATGACGCAATTGACCCTTTTTATGTAGAATTATATAATACTTTACATGGTGTAGATGATCGTGTAAATTTAGAATTAAGTCATATTATAGGAACCACAAATCCAGACACGAAAAATAGTGTATTTTTAGATGTTGGTAGTGGAACAGGTAAATGTGTATACGAATTAAATGAAGCAGGGTATAAAGCATATGGTATAGAGAAAAACGAACATATGGCTGATTATTCTGAAAAATTGTATCCTAATATTGAAGTTTTAAGTGCAGACGTACTTCAACCATCAGCATTTGAGAAATCTACATTTAGTCATGTATTATGTACTTATTTTACTATTTACTATTTAGAGGATAAGGCTCAGTTTTTCCGCAATTGTTATTTTTGGATGAAACCTGGAGGTTATTTAGTTGTACATATGATTCACCGAAATAAATTTAGTAATATTATTCCGTACGAAAGAGCCTATGTAAATCGTGAAAATACTGCACAAGGTAATAAATTAATTCAAAAAACAACATTCAAGGATTACGATTACAAGGGTTGTTTTGATATTAATGAAAAAACAAACGAAACGTCTTTTATTGAAACCATGGTTGATAATGAAACGACACATGTAAGACAAAATGAAATAACACTTTATGTAGAAGAATTGAGAACTTTGATTGATCTAGCAAAAAAGAACGGGTTCATTTTTCATGGCAAAACAAATATGAAAGAAATGACAGGAGACGCGTATCAATATTTATATTATTTTGAGCGTCCATTGTAAATATTCACAAAATATATGGTTGTTCAATATATTTTGATTTTATGCATTGTAATATGTTTGTTTATTTTTGGATATATAAAACTAATGTATCCTTTTTGGAATAATCAACCTGTTTACCATAGTTATGATTTTATGCGACAATTTTATCGAGAACCATTTATTATTAATCAATATCAACCTGGAAAAACAAAATATTTCGATCCAGGACGTGTAAAAACATATAACTTTCGTGAAACAGATATTGCTGTTAAAAAACAAGTAACCAACGCAATTCAATGTTTTTATTTAAATACAGATAAAATTTTACATACTATACATCAAGATGATATACAGGCTATTTTATCAGGACAATCACAACCATCGTTCGTATCATTATATTGTGAAAATCATTATATACAACATTTTGATGCGTCGGGTTCTCGAATAACAAAAAACAATTTGTCTTTAGGTACCATTACTTCTAGACATTTACATTTTTGGTATGTAAATAAACAAAAACAGAAACATCATTTTGTTGAAATGCCCGTTAATATGTTGGATTATTTGTGTGTAAACCGCAATAAAGAGCAGGTGAATATATATCGAAAGTTATTACAGACTCATGAATATAATCAACGTTCCATCAATCCTTCCATATCTTGTTCTCTCATTAAAAAGGAGATCGAATTGTTCTCGGGTATTGTACCTTTAGTTCAATATAAAACTTATACATTTAAATTACGAAACTCGAGAGTCCAACCATTACCCAAAGGATATTTTATTGTTGAATTAAACAAAGAGAACATAGATAAATATGTGGATTTCTTTTATAACAATCCGGACTATTGTTCCAAAACAGAACTATATGATGTAATGGTATTTCCTGATGTGGGCAATATTACAGAAATGGTAGAAAGAAAACTAATGAAAGTGTTTTGTTTGCAAGGAAATAACCAAGTGTATGGTTTTTATTTTTTTAAGGACGCAAAAATGTATTATGAAGAGTTAGAAGGTAATACATTACATTTTGTCGCAAGTGTAATGAATTGTTTGTCGCCACCAGTATTTTATAACGGTTTTACACGATGTATTCAATTAATTCTTAAAAAAGACGAAAGTTACCAAATGTTGCTTTTTGAAAATCTTGGACATAATACAATATTATTACCCTTATGGACAAATAATTATAGTCCGATTTTTGATAACAAAACAGCATATTATTTATACAACATGGTATTTCCAAATTCACCCTTGATAAACAAGCGTGTTTTCATTCTCCAATAAACGATGACTGTTTTTATATTTCCAAGCATAAATTAAAATGCAAAGAGCAGAATAAAGGTTATAAATATGCTTAGAACATTTTCTTCGGATGGCTAATTTATATTGACTTTGAAGAAAAACGTCTACATAAAAAGAAAAAGGAGTTACATAATTTTTATTTTGATCATTTAATTGTTGAAAATAAATGCAAGACATATGTTTTGACTGAATTTTGTCTAAAACGCTTATTTTTTTAATAAATTTATGTGTGTAATGATGGTTCTCGTATTTTAAGTTACCCTCCATTTTGATCACTTTATCTAATTCATATTTATTCATCCAGTGATGTGTCATGACTTCATCATAAATAAAACTATAGATATATTGTTGAACTTCTTTTGGCAAAGTTATAGGTGATACTAAGGATCTATCTTGAAAAGTTCAATCAAAATACGTCATATGATTTATTATATTGTAATAAATCATTTTGGAAAATAAAACAAATTATCTTTTATAACTTCCTGTTCGAGCAAAGGAATCAACTACAAACACAACAAAGGCTCCTAGAAAGATGTATAAAATGAATTCTTCTGTAATAGTGTCTGTTTTTTCATGTTGTTGATTTTCTAATAAATGAATCATGTAGTTAATGCGCTCCATTAATCTATCTGATCCGCCTTCATTGGAAGGCGTGGAAATACCCATTTTCGCATAATATGGTTTTATTTTTGATGCATCGTAACTTTGCATGTAGTTACTTAACTTTGCATGACTGCTGTCATTGGCGCCATATACTATATTATCTGAATTATGTTTATTCTTTCTTGCATTTGTTGCTTCTAAATAGGTTGAAATAGTTGGATTATATTCTTTGGAGAACTCCAATGGTTGCATATCTTTTTTATTTTGAAGATTCGGTGGTTGAATTGGATCGAAATTCCCCATATTCGTATTTTCATCATTTCCTAAAGAAGACATCTCATTCAAAAGATCATTTACTCGATCAGTTCTTTCATTCGAATAATTTTGTAATTCCTCGATTGTACTTGGCGCTTCTTTTTGCAAATTTTCTTCCACATGTAAAGGGGGTTCGCTATATTTTTTTTTAATTGTTTTACGCATAGTGGATACCCTTTTCTTAGGGGCATCTCCACCATCCCATAATGATGCCGAATTTATTAAAGATGACATTTATTATTTTTCTATTTAAAAAATGATTAGATTTTATTTTTCTTGATTTATTCTCAAATTCAAAGTAAAAAAATAATAGTATAATACATAATGAATAAAATTTTAAGCCAATTTATTCCCATTGTTATATTGTTTCTATTACTTAGTTATTCTAATGAATTTGTTTCATTCTCGTATACTATTTTAGGAAAACTATTAGCCATTTGCATTATTGTTTATTACACACATTTAGATGTAACTCTTGGATTATTAGTTTGTGCAGTTGTTATTTATTATTATCAAAATGAGGTTATTGAAAATATGCTAAATATGGATAGCATCATGAGTGATATCTTTGAAAAAGAAAAAAAGGAAGAAAAAGAAGAAAACTTTGAATGCTTCGACGGTAGATGCAATATGAAAAAGAAAGAAGAAACCACTGTAGAAACCATGTCGAATTTGAATGATATTTATCAACCTCACACCAAATATGAAGAATCATTGGTCATTAAAAACGATATTAAGAAAAAATTCCGAGAGGAACATTGCAACGGAAAAGTATTACGATTTAAAAATATGGATGTAAAAGATGATATGGCAGATCATGTATTTACTGAAGTCGAATTTGAAAAAGAAAAGTGTAATGTTTGTGACGAGGGATGCTCATTTGGAATTATCGAAGCACGTATTCAAACAGAGAAAGATTTGATTCCTAAATTCTCTAAAGATGAAGTATAAAATATTATGTATGCTTACTAATAAATGAATTTTGACATTTGTATACGTACTTTGCATTGGGATTGTGGAATGTAAATCTTTCATCCATAAAGTTGCATTTCCAGTCAATCGTTGTATTTACTATATGCTCATAACCATACTCACAAATGTATATATTGTAATTGTCTTTTTTTACGCAATGCATCAAATTGCTTGGAGGATATGTTAAGGGTTCCAAATTATATTTATAGGAATTGTTATGCATTTTTGTTCGATAATCAAAACTATTACAACCACCGCCTTTAACTGAGAAGAACACATTATTATTGTTGTGTTTTTTTACAAGTTCAATGAGTTTTTTGTTAGCGGCTTTTGTGATTTTTACAATGTCCTTCATTGTTTTATATAAATATAAAAATTTATATAAATTATTTTTATGTTTTTTAAAATGCGGTGTATATATATAACAATGTCGTGGTTAGATAACTACTCAACAACCAATACTTTCCGATCCATGTATATAAATGGTTTCATGGATATAAGTGGTGGACGATTGCAAACTCGATCTGTTACAGATGGACATTTATTGATTGCCGGCGATGCTAACTTGAACGGAAATTTGTACGTGGGTGGCGATATTTCATGGAACCCAAATAATTTAGCAGATAATAGTATTCCTTCAACTGCTATTATTGGGGGTGTAGGAGGTTCAAACACATGGACTACAAATAATAGCGATATTTATTTTAGTAGCGGAAACGTAGGAATTGGTACCTCGACACCTGCAAGGTTGTTACATATTCATAAATCCCAAGGAGGAGGAACACTAGAACTTAGTAGTACCAACACAATGATGTATCTAGGTACGAATGATAGCACTGAATGTTATGTATGGGTTGATACCGATGATGATTTAAAATTTGGAACAAATCAAACTGAAAGGCTTCGTATTAAAAATAATGGCAACGTGGGTATAGGAACAACGAATCCTAGTTCTTTATTTCATGTTAATGGAACAGCCAGAGTAACTACTCTAGATGTTGCTCATGGAAATTGTACTATTCGTGCGAATGATGGACATTTTGTAAGAATATATATATCAAACGGATACACATCATCCGAATTAGGACGTTTATATTTCAGAGGAACTGAAGGTGGTAAAGATACAATTACACTTTATGCGAATGGTTTCTCATCATCCTCAGATGATAGATTAAAAGCAGAAGAGAAAAATATTGAAAACGCAACAGAAACAATTATGAAATTATTTCCTCAAAAATATAGAAAATACGGTGATATCGATCATGAATCAGGAGGAGCATTTGAATCCGGATTAATAGCACAAGATATATGGTATAATGTTCCAGAGTTAAGGCATATAATTACTCTCCCAACGGATGATTCCGGAAATGAAGCAGTACCTTTACCTTTACCTGAAGGTGTAAATACAACACATGATATTCAAAATGATCCAGATTATGCATCATTAGGTTGGACAGAAACCGAAACAGCATCATTAGATTATACACAATTAATTTCATATTTGATTAAATCGAATCAAGAGCAACAGCATGAAATAGAAATGTTAAAAGCCCAGAACGCTGAAATATTGCAACGTCTATAAAGAAAATATATTTACATAATATAAATGAAAAATAAATTCCTATCTGATATTTTAGATTATTTACATGAACATATTAAACGCGTAAACGACAGTAAAATATTTGCAGGTCTGATGATTATCACATTAAACATAGTATCAAGATTTGTAACAATCAAATTAAGTAAAAGTATGGAATCGTATTTGAAATATACATTTAGCAAATATGTGTTAGTATTTACGATTGCATGGATGGGTACTCGTGATATTTATGTTGCAACTACAATCATGTTGATTTATATTGTCATTATGGATTATTTATTAGACGATGACAGTATGTTTTGTATTTTACCAGAAGAGTTTAAGAACTATCATACAGAACTTTTAGAAAACGATGGTGAAAATGAAGATGTTAGCGACGAAGATATTAAAAAAGCGGAAAAAATATTGGAAAGAGCTAAAAAACAAGACAAACAATTAAATTTAGAAAGTTATGCAATGAAATAAATATTATAAAGAAAAAGTATCTTTATAATATAAGTAAAATTAAATATAATCATGCCACCAAAAAAAGTGCAAAATAACAAAAGAACTATGCAAATAAAAAGGAGAAGTACAAGAATAGCGAATAATAAAAATAAGAAAAACAATAACAATAAGAAAAACAATAACAATA
>MDTB01159797.1_pt1 | contig 12147 bp, 10 predicted proteins | sample 811161 | NCBI WGS metagenome assembly MDTB01 (sample SAMN05326650, study PRJNA326480) | marine metagenome | isolation source: seawater | place: Mediterranean Sea | collected 2009 | reverse complement strand
ATGTTTTTTTCGGCAGTTATTCTAGTAAATTTAAACCTAATGCAAAGTACAATCTCTTAAAATTTAAAAAAGATAGATTGTATGACTATATATCTGAATGTTTAATTAAGAATAAAATTGTTGGAGTTATAAATAATAAAATGGAATTTGGTCCAAGGGCCCTAGGAAACAGATCAATCTTAGCAAATCCCTCTAATGTTAATATTACAGATATTCTAAATAAAAAACTTAAAAGATCTGACTTCATGCCTTTCGCCCCAATGATAAGAGATATTGATGCAAAAAATATTCTCGAAAACTATTCCTCTAAGGACTATACAGCTAGATTTATGACAATTACATATAATGTTAAATTTAAATTTAAAAGAAAATTAAAGAATATAATTCACAAGGATAATACAATTCGTGTTCAGGTGATTGATAAATCTCAAAATAAATTGTGTTATAATATTCTTACCCAATTTTACAAGAAAACCGGAATTCCTTGTCTTATAAATACTAGCTTTAATATTCATGAAGAGCCGATTGTAATGGATATTGAAGATGGTTTAAGAGCTCTTGATAGCAGTGTTGTAGATTTAATTGTCAATGAAAAAGAAGTATTAGAAAAAAAATGAAAAAATTAATAATTCTAAATCAAAGAATAGTCGATTGGGAAAAAAAAGGTGAAATACAAAAAAATTACTTTAACCCTGACAATAAATATAAAAAAATTATTATTATTTCATTTTTAAAAAAAGGTAAACCTTCAAATGAGTCATTAAAAATAATTTGTGGTAAGGCAAAATTTGAGTACATAGAAATTAAAAATTTCTTTTTAACTAATAACTTTATACGTTTTTTTTTACCTTTTTTTATATACAAAAGTTTAATCAATAACGAATTATCTAATCTAAAATTAGAAAAGCCAAGTACAGTTAGATGTTTTGGAGATGGGTATATAGGTTATTTATCATCTTTAATATCTTCATATTATTCATGCCCTATTATTATATCTATTCATACATACTTTAGATTAGATATTTTTTTAAAATATTATTCTATTAAAGAAAAAATCTTTTATTTGTTAAATTTAAGATTTAAAAGTATGTCTCATAAATTATCTAATAAAATATTAGTAGTTTATAAAAAAATATCTGAAAATATAGATAAAAAATATTTAGGTAAAATTGAACTTTCATATAATCAAATATACGTAGATAAAATTCATGAAAAAAAAGCAGCAAAAATAGGAAAAATTTGCAATTTAGTTTTTGTTGGAAGATTAATTAAAGGTAAATCTGTTTTAAATATAATAAAAGCATTAAAAAAAATTGATAATGTGAACCTTTCAATTTATGGTGACGGCAGTGAAAAAAGAAGAATAGAAAGCCTTATAAAACTTAATAATTTGGAAAATCGAATTTTTTTAAAAGGTTTTCAAAACAATAAAAAAATTTTATTTGATTTAAAAAGTTATGATGCTTTCATTGCGTTTCATAAATATTATGAGTTTCCCAAAACTATTATAGAAGCTTTATTAGTAGGTTTACCAATAATTTTAAATAAGAACCCTTCTTTATTTTTAGAAGAATTTGAAGATTTGAAAATTTTGTGGACTGATGACAATCCTGAGTCATACAGAAGAACGATTGAGTGTTTTATAGATAAAAAATTTAATATTGAATATAATCAGGAAAATAATAAAAAAGAAATTAAAAAAATTCTTAAAAATAAAAATGTCTAATATTTGTTTTGTTATTGGTACCCGTCCAGAATTTATTAAAATAATTGAGGTTGTGAATGAACTTAAAAACTTATCAAAATATAAGATAAAAATAATTTTTTCAAGCCAACAAAACCTATTAATAAAAAAGTACATAGATAAAAAAATTTTTAATTATGATATGAAAATTAATAAATTTAATAGTGACAGTGGGTTTATTAGCTCTTTCTTAATTAAGATGGAAAAATTAAATAAAAAAATTGATATAGATTATTTTTTTGTTCAGGGTGATACTAACACTGCATTTGCTACTAGTCTATTTGGGTTTTTAAAAAAAATTCCAATTATTCACCTAGAAGCTGGACTTAGAACTTATAACCTTGAACAACCGTATCCTGAAGAATTCAATCGTCAATCAATAACTAAGATGGCAAATATTCACTTATCTCAGACACTTTCTTCTAAACAAAATTTAAAAAAGGAGGGAATAGATAAAAATATTTTTGTCGTTGGAAATCCAGGAATTGATTACTTATGCAAGGTAATAAAAAAAAATAAAATAAAAGAGAAAGTTATTCTAAATAGTATTCTAATTACAATGCATAGAAGAGAGAGTTTAGATGGTAGCCTAAAGTTATTTGTTAAAAATTTAAAAAAATTTATGAAAAAAAACCCTCACTTTAAGATTTTTTGGCCTTTACATACAAATCCAAACATTTTAAAAAATATTAAGGATTCATTTAAATCAAAAGAAAACTATAATATAAATTTTTCTGAACCTATGAAATATAATGAATTTCTTAAAATTTTGATGAGTTGCGAATTTGTTATTACAGATTCAGGTGGCATTCAAGAAGAAGCAGCATTTTTAGGCAAAAAATTACTTATAGCGAGAGATGTAACTGAGAGAATTGATATTTTGAAATTAAAACTTGGTTATTTAATAATGGCTGATGGATCAAGACTTCAACAAACAATTTCTTCATTAAAGAAAAAAAAAATTAATAAAACCACAACACTTAAATGGAAAAAAATGCAAGGTAATGGTAAATCATCAAAGAAAGTTTTAAGTATTTTTAGAGATCAAATTAAGAATCTTGTTAATAAAAATATATAAAATTAAACTTATTATTAAATATATAATACTGGTAATAAAAAGATTATTACTAATAGCATTTATATTTATAAATATAATAAATATTAAAAAAGTGATTGAAAATGAGATTATATTTATAAATGACTCTTTTTCTATTATTTCTCCTTTAAATCCTTTTTTTCGTGAAAAAATTATTAATGATAAAGTATAACCTAGTTTTGAAATTAACAATGAAAAAAGAGCTCCATAAATTTTCAAAGATGGAATTACAAGTGAATACAATGAAAAACTTATAATTCCCCAAATTATTGAATTAATTACAACAAACTTACCCTCATTTTTAATATAACAAAAAAACTCCCAACCAGTTGAGATTTGATGACTAAATACACTCATAAAAAAAATAAGATAAATAAAGTAGCTAACCTCGAATGAAGAATTTAATAAATATGTTTGTATTAATGGTGAAAGAATTATAAGACAGAGAATGATATAAATTGAAAAATCAATAAAAATTTTATTTTTTTTTCTTATAATTTCATAAATTTTCTTATAGTTATTCTTTTTTTTAAGTTTATTAAATTTTGGAAATAAATCCCACCAGAAAACAGATCCAACAGAATTTAAACTTGATGCAAACATTCCTGCTGTGAAATAAACACTCAGATATAGAGGTGATAAAAAATAACTTAAAATAATTTTATCACTGAAATTTAAAAGCCATTCAGATATTCCCAAACAAACAAAAATTAGTCCAGGGTATATGTATTTTTTAGTTAAATTTTTATCAAGTGATATGAATTTTAAATTGATTATTTTTAATTTTATAATTACTAATGAAATTAAAAAAATAATTAAAACTTTAAGAAAAGTTAGAATGTATAAAAAATTAATTAGATTTAACTTTAATAAAAAATCAATTATCAGAGTAAAGACAATGAGAAAAACTGAATCAAAAATTTGAAAATAGCAAAAAAGATTTGATTTTAACTTACTTCTCAAAAATTCATAAAATAGTAATTGAATTGAAGTAAAGTAAGATATAAGTGAGATTAAAATATTAATTAAAAAAAAGTCTCTATAATTTAAAGTTGAGATTATTAAAAAAAAACTAAATAGCAGTAACGATAAAAAACTTATTAATGAAAATGATGAAAAAAGTTTGATGGTATTGATTTTTATATTATTAACAGATGCTAATTTTTTTATAATAGAAAAATTTAAACCTAAAAGTAAAATAGGGACTATACCATTAATGATACATAAGATTAAAACATACTCTCCATATTCCTTTATTCCAATTTTATAAGTAATTATTGGAATTATCAGAAAGCTTGAAAACTTAACAATAAATTCAGAGAAAAATCTAACTTTCGTTTCAGGCTCTAGCGATCTTAAGTAGTTCATTTTTTTTTTAAATAATTTTTAATTTCTTTTAAAATATTAACTGCAAAATCTTTGCTTCTTGAATGAATTTTTTCTCCCCTGAATAAAGGGTATTTTTCTCCCCCAAAACTTTTTTTAAAATGATTTAAGTTTCTTTTATTAATCTCTTGTTCATTATAAAAGCCTTCTCCAAATTCAATAAATTCAATTCTCATTTTTTTTAAAGATTCTAGGGCCTTCCAAATACAAAAATAATTAGATCCTTGTTTAAGTCCTATTTGATCAGAAACATTTGTCCAATAAATAGCTTTTTTTTTATAAATTCCAAAAATTGATATACTTAAAATACTATCTTTATCTTTAACATAAAAAATTCTTTTATTTAAAGGTGAAAATTTAAAAAAAATATATTCAAAATATTTTTGATTTTTTATATTTATTTTTTTTCTTAGAGACATTGATTTATGTAAACTGTAATAATTTTTAAATATCTGATCTAAGTCATTGTGGTTTAGTTCATGAAAACTTAAATTTTGAGTTTTTTTAATTATAGACTTTGTTTTATTATCAAATGAGTTAAAAATCATGCCTATTGATTGATTCTTTATCTTTTTTATCCAGGTAAATGATGATTTATCCATAGAAATTAAAGGTCCTAAAGGATTTGGTATAAGTTTTTTATTTTGAATAATTGATTTTGATAAACTAGATAGAAGTAACTCACATTTATAAACTTTTTTTTTTTTCATCAAAACGGTTAAATAATTATTTATAAAAGCTATCAGTTTAGTGAGTTTAGTTTTATTAAGTGAATTGCAAAGAGCAGGCCCCCCAAGTGATTCAAAAGAAGAATAATCTATAAGTTTTTTCTTTTTTACGAGAAATAGTGGAAAAACTGCAACAATATTATTCTTATTAGATTTATCAATTACCGAAAAACTGAAGTTATAATGATTGAACCATAAAGATTTTGAAATAATGCCATCATGAGTATGCCACAACCAAGCATCATTTGATTTTAAGCAAAATTTATCCCATTCTTTTTTGTTGTAAACATCAAATTCCTTTATTTTAAAATACTCAAGCATTAAATTTTAAATTTTTATTACAAGTTATACCTAAATACATTGCAAAAATAAATGTTAATGGGTGAAACCTAAAAAGACTTATATCTAAGTATTGAGTAAATAAAATAATTGTTAGAATTAAATAAGTATTTTTTACATTTTTTAAATGAAAGTTGCGGTTTTTTTTAATTAGTATTGGTAAGAGAGTTATATAAATTAACAATCCAAAAATTCCTGTTTCAACTAAAACTGTAATTGGAACAGATGCTATAGCAAGATTTTTAGTATAAAGAAGATTATAAATATCATTATTTTTATTAACATCCGAATATAACTTTGTGCTACCATCTAAAATTTTCATAATAAAATTTTCAGAACTTAAACCAAAACCAACACCGCTAAACAAATAAGTGCTTATATGAGATAAAGAAAATTCATAAATTTTAAATCTGTCGTCAAGATTCCCTAGATTTATTTCATTCAGGTTTATATTTACAATGTTTTGAATACTTGGAATTTGAATTATTATTAAACTAAAGAAAACTATAGCTTTTATCATTAATAGGAATATGAAAAAATTTTTATTTCTTAATGCTAAAAGAATAATTGGTATGGAAAGAAAAATTAGTAAATTAATTCTAGAAAAAGTCCAGATTAAACAAACAGATAATAAAATAAGTATAAAGGATTTCAATATTGAATTTATATTTATATTTAGACATATAAATATTGAAATTAAAATTAGTTGTGAGAAACCAATTGTATTTGAAAGTAAACTTGAAGGCCTGTAGAGATTATAACTGAATAAATCTTCTCTGGTGTAATAAATTTGGCCTAAATTAAAAAAATTTGTTTTGGATACTTCATGGGATAATATTTTCTGAAAAGCATTGATATCAAATAAAAAAATTACGATAGAGTAAACACATAAAAATAATACAAAAAATAATAAATTTAATTCAATTTTATGTTTGATTAATTCAATATTTCTATGGTTTTGAAAAAATTGAAAAATAATAAAAAATGGTAAAAAAACGATTATAAATCTTTTTAAAGAAAGAAAGATATTTTCCCCAAAAAAACATGAAATTAAACATATGAAAATAAATAAATAAACAATTAAAGATTCTTTTTGTGTTATGAAAATACTTTTTTTAATTAAAAAAAAACTAAAAAAAAAAATTAATAAAACTGTCCAAATGTTTGAAGCTTTATAAATTTCTCCGTCATAATAAAAATTTAGGAATATAGTTATTAATATTATTGGAAAAAAAAAAATTATTTTATTTACAATTTTATCTATCATAACAATTTATAGGTCTAAATCTTTAAATAATTTTTGAGCTACATATTTTGAATCAAACTTTTTAATTAATGAAAGATTAGGTCTAAATTGACTTTTATTTTTTAATATTTTCTTTAATGTTTTGCTAATACTTTTAACATCATTTTCACAGGAATATCCGTTATTTTTCAAAGTAATTTTTTTATTAATTGTGTTACATTTACCTATGTGAAGAATCATTTTTTTGGAACCTAGATAATCTACAACTTTGCTTTGAAAAAAAGACTTTAATACTTTGCTATTACCATCAAGAATTACTAATAAATCTGAAGATTTTACAAGCCTTAAATATATTTCATTATTTACATAACTATTTAAAGATACATATTTTTGATATTCTTTTAATAATTTTTTATTTTGACTTATATAATCATTATCAATGTAAAACTCTCCTTTAATTTTTATACCTTCATAATGGCATTTTTTTAAGACTTCTAAGAGTGGAAGAAGATTTCTTTCGGCGTAGATCTTTCCAAAAAACCTTATTGTAAAAACTTTATTTTTTTTTATATAATCAGTAAATTTGAATTCAGAATATGAATGTCTAACAATCAAGCTTTTCTTAATAATATTATCAGCTGTTTGTTTATTAAAATGATTTCTTAAATTAATAAGTGGAAAAATTAATGTGTCAGCTTTTTTTAACACTTTTTTTTCATAATAATCACTAAGTTTAGTAAAAAAAATTACATTTTTTTGAAAAGCATTTTGTGACCAAGGGTCAGAAAAAGATGCAATCCATTTTTTATTGGGAAAAATCTTTTTAATATAAAGTCCTAAAATATGTGAGGAATGAAATTGAGATCTAGTGAAAATAATATCATAGTTATCTAAATTAATTTCATTTAATTTTTTTTTTAACCAATAAATCGAAATTATAAATCTATCAGGTCTAATAGGCAGTCTTGGAAGATTTATTATCAAATTAATAATAGAAGGTAATTTAACTTTAATTAACTTTATATTAGAGTTGAAGTAAACTTTTTTTTTTTCTTCATTAGTTTGTAATGTAAGAACTGTAATATCAAGAAATTCTGATAATCCCTCTAATAATTTACTTGTGATAAAAGATTCAGGAGAAGGGTAGGGAGGAAAACAAAATGTAATTACTAAACATTTTTTTTTCATATTAACTTCCTAAGTGTTTGATTTGATATTTAGAAAACTTTGAAACAATAAAAAAGAAATCTTCTATGTGTATGATGTCTGATGGATCAAAATATATGTTAAGTAGCATATTATTCTTTAACATTATATTATAATATCTATTAAGTTCATCTATCAAATTTTTAGTAGTAATCGCTTTTATATGTAAACTCCAGCTATCAATTACTTGTTTTGGATTATCAATGTAAGCATTACATGGTATTTCTGTTATTTTATTAACAACATAAATTGGTTTATTTATAAGTGAGAAAATTGGTGTGGTTGATAAAGAGTATTTGTAATTAAGATTAGATAATATTTTATAAATTAGATTCATTTTTTCTTTCTCACAAAACTCGCCAAAATGTGGTGTTCTAAAAATTCTACTTTGTTGTTTTAAAACTTTTTTTATCACCAAATCTCCTTTTTTAATATCTTCATTAATAATTTTAGTTGATTTTTTTAGGTAAGAAAAACTTGAGAAATTTTTTTTTTTTTTTCTACAAAATTTTGTATGAACCTTATAACCATGATTGATATAAGTTATTTTTGGTCCTAGTGATTTTAAAATTTCAGAGTTTTTTTCAATTAATTCACCAGGGATAGCATAGTAGGGAAGAATATTAATTTTTTTTAATTTATTTGTTAGTTTTTCAATTATTTCAATATCTCTTTGAGTTTCAAAGTCAAAGCTTATAATAAATTTAGAAGAATTAAGATTTTTATGTGACCAAATTTTTATTGAGTTAAAATAAAATTTTTTTTTAACTCTAAGAAGTAACTTATAAAAAAAAATGTTAAGATTTTGTTTCATGAAGTGAATTTTTAATAAAATTTATTTATAATATATAAAATTTAAAAATTTAGTATGAAAAAAATAAAATTATATAAGTATTATTTTTCGTATTTAAAAAATATAATTTATGGAAATTTTCATCCATTCCTTGTCAATGAAACTGATTTTTATAATATTAATTATTTATATTCAAAAAATATTGAACATAAAGATTCATTAAAAAGCTTTTATATTTTTTTAAAAAAAAAATATGGTTCTAAGAAAAAAATACTAATAACAAAATCAGGGCGGCATGCATTAGAAATCCTTCTAAATTCGATCAATTTACCTAAAAAAAGTGAGATTCTTATTCCATCATATTCATGCTTAGGTTTAATTCAACCTATAATTTCATCTGGATTTACCCCACATTTCGTTGATATTAATAACGATTTAAATCCATCATTTGAAAGTATAAGAAATGCAATAAATAAAAATATAAAAGCTTGTATTTTTCCATATTTAGCGGGAAATTTTTCTGATGACTTTTTTAAAATAAAAGATTTATGTAAAAAAAAAAAAATTTTACTTATAGAAGATTGCTGTCAAGCTTATGGTCTTAAGTATAAAAAAAAGGACGTAGGTTTATTCTCTGATGCTTCTTTTTTTAGTAGCGGCGTTGGAAAACCTATATTTACTCCTGAAGGGGGCTGGTTAATAGTTAATAATACGAAAATAATAAAATCTGAATTCCCTGATCTTCCTAAAGAAAATTCTCAATACTTTTTTAAAAATGACTATTTAAATTTTTGTGATAAATATTCAGACAAATATTTAAGAGTAATAATGAATATGCTTAGTGAAACATTCAATTTGTTAATCAAAACTATAAAAAAAGAAGTTTATTCAAAAGAAAAAATTACAAGCAATAGCACCATTTCCAATTTAAGCGCTGCTATAATTTTAAATGAAATTAAAAAAAATGAAATGAATATTAAAATTAGAAAAAAAAATGCCAAATATTGGTTTAGTAAATTAAGTGGAAGTAATGTAGATTTTTTTTGTAATGAAAATTCTATATATAATAAACTTTTTGTAAAAACTGACAAAGTAATAAAAAGAAAAATAATATTAGATGGTTTCCAAGTTGAAAGTGGTTATAAGCCTTTGCATCTTAGATATTACTTTAATAAATTTCCTAAACAAAACTTAAATAATACAATGAATCTGTGGAAGGGAATTTTTTCTTTACCAATTCGACCCTCTTTAAAGATATAATTTAACATAATATATATTATGCGACAATATGTATATTTAACCTGAGCCTAAGTAAAGCATGGCTGAGCCAAACAAAAAACCTGTTATAATAAAAATAACAAATGTATATCCCATTATCTGTCTCATATGTAGACCTGCAATAGCAAGTAAAGGAATTGTCCAAAAGGGTTGAATCATATTTGTCCATTGATCACCATAAGCAACTCCTAGGACAATAACATATGGTTCAACATTTAGGTTTTTAGCTGCTTCTATCATTACTGGTCCTTGAACTGCCCATTGGCCACCACCTGAAGGAATAAACATATTTACCAGACCACCTGAAAGAAATGAATAAAAACCAAGTGTTTCTGATGTGGCAATTTTAGTAATATTATCAGCTAAAATACTAATCAAGCCTGTATCAGCCATCATACCCATGATTCCTGCATAAAAAGGATACTGTAATATGATTGGTCCTACTGTAAGTGCAGCATTATTTACTAATTTTACGTAGTGTATGGGAGAATTGGACAAAATAAGTCCAAAAGCTAGAAAGGTCCAACTTACAATATTTAAATCTAATGAAAATCCATTTTTACTAAAAAAATAAAAAATATAAAAAAACAAAGAAACACCAACAAATAAACTAAAAAATCTATTATTTTCAACTACTTGTGCAAATGTTCTGTTTTCTGTGTTTAGGTTGCTAATATCTTCATTTTTATGAAAACGAAAAACATTTGTGTCTATTTCTTTAATATCTGCTTTATTGGTTGGTCTCATTAAAGGGTTTATAATGGTTATTATTACTAAGGTAAATATGGCTAATAAGATATTAAAAGTAGTAAAGATTGTTTCTGTAACTGGAAGAATACCGATTTTTTCCTCTAAAGAGTGTCCCTCTGAAGAAACAAATAATGCAGCAGATGAAGAATAACCCATATGCCAGATAACATAACCTGAATAAGCAGAGGCTACTAAAAGAGGATAATGTATGCTTATTCTTTTTTTTGAGCATCCTATAGCAACAAATTTTGATACAATTCCTCCCACAATTAGCCCAAATGACCAAGCAAATAAACTGGCAATTCCTGAAATAAATGTAACTAAAGCATAGGCTTGTATTGAGGAACTAGGAAGAGTTCCAACTTTTGACAATACTCTTTCAATTGGTTGCGTATGAGCTAACGCATGAGCAGTAATCATAATTATTGTTATTTGAGCAGTAAAAGTAAACAGCTTAGGCAAACCGTTACCCCAGGCTTCAAGTGTCTGAACGGGCGAAGCATTTGTTAAGTTAATTGCTAATAAGAAAGTAAGTAATGATAAAACAATTACAAATATAAAAGCATCTGGATAATACTTCTCAACTAACTTAACAAATGGCTTAGATAAATGATTAAAAATTCCAAGCTTTTTCGAAGACATTTATTTAATTTTCAAGGCTATTACTTTTCCTTCCGCCATTATTGGAATAATTATCAGGTTTTTCTCTAAGATTACCTCATGATCAGCAGCGCCTTTACCTACTTCAGCAATAACTTTAAATTTTCCATTTTTTTTAATGTTATAAAGCTTCGCACCTGTCCAGTCAGTTACAAAATAGGCCCCTTTTCCATCTGATTCAATTCCATCTAAGTTACCTATTGGTTTCTTACCTAAATTTTCCATTTTTTTGGTATGAATATTTATACTTTTGAGACTACCCTTTAATTCAGGTGTTCCCCAACCTTCCATAACTGCTCCCCAGCTTCCAACGATTAAGTTTCCCTCTTCGTTGTCAATATGAATACCGTTTGGAGCTAGACCAGGACTGTAAAACCAAGCAGGTAACTGCCCAAATTGGTTCAATCTATAAATTGTATCATTATAGGTATCTCCAACATAAACATTTCCATATTTATCAGCTGTAACATCATTCATGCAAACTGAACCATAACCTGTGTATTTATTTGTTACTTTAGCTGTTGCAATGTCAACCTCAACTAGTTCATCAACATCAGCTATGTAGAGCTTATCATTGCTAATAGTAAGACCTTTGGGAGCATTAAGTTTGTCAACCCATTTTTTTTCAATTACAGTACCATCAAGCCCAATTTTGGAAATGTATCCAGTACCATCTTTATTAAAAGGATGATCAGTTATATTTGAAACATAAAGAACATCATTTGTTGAATCATAAATTACTGATTCTGGAAGTTCAAAAATTTTTTCTGTCTCCCAAACTATTTCAGCATGATCATTAGATTGCACATGCCTCCCATTAACACCTATTGTAAAAATAGCCAAAAATAAAATTATTTTTTTCATTTTTTCTCCTTTCATTAGTTTAAATTATTAGGCATTGATAAATTAATTCCTTTGGAT
>MDTB01108384.1_pt1 | contig 12147 bp, 11 predicted proteins | sample 811161 | NCBI WGS metagenome assembly MDTB01 (sample SAMN05326650, study PRJNA326480) | marine metagenome | isolation source: seawater | place: Mediterranean Sea | collected 2009 | reverse complement strand
GTTAGCAACGGGCGGCAGCATCACGGCTAATGCGGTGCTGGCAGCCAGGGTGCTAAACCGGCGTCGAGTCATAGCACTAAGATATTTATCGGTATCTATAACGGTGTTCTCGTCGCACATAAATCTCTCCCGCAAGTGATTGCTGAAAATGTACCACCGAATTACTTGTCCGAGCCACTGATCGGGGTGCCGCTCAGCGATAGGTTACTGGAATATAAGCACTGTGCCGTGCGTTTTTAAAACCCGCGGGTTTCTCCGATTTTAAAAATCCATGGTGATGGGGCCGCGGCCGGTGCATTACTGCTTGCGTTCAAGAAACGTCTTGGTGGTTCCGCAAGCGGTTCGTCGGAAAGGTCGAAGGTTCCAAAATGAACGCCAAGGGCTTTGCTAGCACCCACGTCAGTTGCCGACCGATACGCTTCTTCTGGGTTCATGTGGGACTCAAACATCATAGCTCTGGGCGCGTAAGCACCAATGGGTACGATCGCGAGATCGAACGGGCCCAGCTGGTCACCAATTTCAGTGAAGCCCGGGAAATAGCCGCTGTCACCGGCATAGTAGATCCTTCGTTTAGGGCTGGTAACCGCCCAAGACGCCCACAAAGCCCGATTGTTATCCGTGAGCGTGCGCTTGCTCCAATGCTGGCTGGGTAGACAGTGTATGGTGAGCGACCGAAAGTCTGCTTGTTGGCCCCAATCCAACTCTACGACTTGAGAGATGTTGTTGCTCCTTAATAACTCGCCGTTGCCCAAGGGCACCAAAAACACGGTTTGTGGATTTCTTTGCGCAAGCGCTTTGAGTGTTGGTACATCCAAATGGTCATAGTGATTGTGGGAGATCACCACGAAGTCGATAACGGGCAAGTCCTGCAGGGTTATACCGGGTGGCACGAAGCGGCGGGGACCTAATAGCGGTACCGGACTCGGGCGCTTAGACCAAATGGGATCGGTTAGGAAATTGATTCCGTCAATTTGCACCAAAGTCGTTGAATGACCGATCCAGGTCACGGCGGGCTGATGTTCCTGGAACGGGGCCTGCAGTTGCGCCTCATCATTCTCTATGCGTTTCGGGGCATCGTTACCGCTACGAAAGTAGGTCCCAAAGCGGCGCAGCATAAAAGACAGTCGTACTGATGCGCTGCCATGAGCGATGTCGCCCTTGTAGTTGGTAAACACCCCATTGCTATCCACCGGAGCGCCGCTGGCATAAGAGGGGGCTGGTTTGGTGTCTTCACCGCCAAAGGCGAAATTAGGCAGGAGAACAAACAGAACGATGGGAAATAAGTAATGCATAAATTAGGTCGGGTCGAAACACTGGATAGCTTCTACGCTAGTGCTTGGCGCGTTACCGTTATGTGAATACCAACGAACCCGAAGGATTGGCAAAAAGGGCCCCCGATCCGGTTGCACTGATTTCTTGTTGGCTTATCGAACCACAATGAAGGCGCTCTGGGACGTGTGGCCAGTTTCTGCGACGAGCAATCTAAAATCCTGTTTGAGCCTGACTTAAAGAACCGCTACTTAGGCCTGCTATATACATCCTTTTCGGCAATCCGACCGTTTTTGAAGGTGTAGCGCTCGACGCCCACCCTTTCGAATGTTTTGTTAGTCGCGATATCGGTACCAGTGACCCGATACGTCATAAAGGTCGCATCTTCAGCGTGGTGAAAGACCACATCTTCAAACCTAACGTCGCGTTGTGTGCCATTACGCTCTTGGAAAAAAGCTGCAACTTGATCTCTTGTTTGCATGGTTCGTGTGGTGTTGTTTACGACTATTGAATAGGTAAAGTCGCTGGTTACCACCTCGTACATCGCATCAAGGTCCTGCTTAAAGAATGCTCGCCCGAACTTCTTAAAAAGCAAATCTCTGTCGGTTTTTGTAGGAGTCATGTGCTACACAACCCGTTGTCGATTTTCACTTGGCTCTGCAGTTGCTGATGCTACGAAAATCCTCGGTAATCCGAGTTGGCTGGGCATCAAATCGTCGTACACGCAAATTTGCGGGTAACCTGATACCAAACAACGAACTACTTCGAGGCTTCTATCTCCTCCTGTACGCCGAGATTGCCGAATGTGCGTCTTACGTCCCGCGCAATCCAGGCCAGCCAGCCCGCGAAAGAAAACATTACCGGTACGGTTGGTAGAAAGACTACTGCGGCGATCCAGAATGCGAAAAACATTATCCAACGCCTGAATGCCGTGGTGAACCGCCTCGGGGTAGACGCTACACCGGGGGAATAGACAAAAGACTTCAGTTGCAGAAACCAGCCGTTTGCAATTAGCGCGGCGATAAATACCGGGCGCGGTGGTGGCGGGCTATCGATCTCTGGCTGGTCGTCATGGGCAGCGTCTCCAGCACCATCTCCGGCAGCGAGAGACTGCTCAATCTCATTCCATGCGTACTTTGCAGTCGGCCTTGCCACGGTGCCGTTAAGGTTTTCAACGGAGGGCACAGAACGCCAGCGATACAGTATACGGCCAGAATTTGTTACGGCGAGAACGCCGGGTTGGAAGTAACCCTTCGGATGCTCGACTTCCCAATCCGCACCGCGTTGGAGGAATTCCAGATCCCCCTTGTTGGCATATAGCGTGAGCCAGCCACGCTCGCTGCATAGCCTCGGGATCTCTTGGTGCGGATCCCCCACATTGTCGAAGTTAAGTTCCCAGTGCTGGTGAGCCTGGTTGGCCAGATATTGTGGCTCACTGGTAATGGCATATACCTCACCGCCTGCGGCGCGTATTTTCTCGACAACGCCGGTGTCTACGTAGCTCCGCAACTCGGAGCGACAGGGAGGTCACCAAAATCCGCGGTAAAATAGGAGTACTACAAATTTGTGTTGGGGTAGTGTCTTATTCAGCCAGCTGCTGCGCGCACCTGGGGGAGGGTCGAGATCAGCCTGTGGTTTTGTTCTATTTGCTGTCGAGAGGTTTTCCAGTGACTCGATTGCCCAGGCATTGCTAGAACCCGAGACGCGGAAAGAGCGCTGCTCACAGCGATCGCCACCACACATGATGAGTTGTAGCTCATCAGAGCCATTTAATGCTGCGTCGGCATCGAGGATGCCGGTGACCTTAAAAATGTCGCCAGCGGATTCCGCTGAGCTATTGAACCATGCAAGCGCTGCGTCAACGCGCGGCGCCAGCGCGTCAGGGATGGTCTCACTAACCTCTGGCATTGGACTTCCTTACTTGAAAATCGAAGCGAGCTGCAATCTAAGCAGGTTTTATGTGGCTGGTCTATGTACGGGTGAAGGTAGTCTAGGCGGACTATTAGTTTACAAATTATATAGACGCATACGACGACAAATGAAGACAGCATTTCTCTTCAAACAGGCCGAACTATTTATGACGCCGATAATCACATTATTGAGAGTCGAGGTTGGCTCGAAAGTTATGCGACCGACTATGTTTATGAAAAGATAGAAGAGGATATTTTTGATTTAGATTTGGGCAAGTAAGACATTATTGCCCATCCGAGCCAGCGGAATATGTGGAGTGTCTATGGCGCCTCAGAAAAGAGAAGCGTAGCGACGCCCTCAATATTATGGGCATATCTTCGCAATTGATATTTCTAGGGTTTGCGGCCCGACGCTTTGCGCGCCCGAAAGTCCTGGCTGTTGTGTATGGTGGGTGCGATGAGTTGAATCGAGGTATGGCCGATTTTTCTGTTGATGAGCTGCGCTCTTATAGTGAGCGCCGCGGGCAACTTGTTTAGTTAGGTGCTTGGGCTCGCAAAACCTCTATGCCGCCAAGAATGAAGGTAACGGTCTGGTCAATTTGCGCATCTCTGTCGCCGCCCGCTCGATTGTAATGCTCGGCCGCCGCGATGGACGCCCCCGAGGCCATCACAACAATTTTTTCCGCCCACTGAGGCGGGATGGCAAATTCATTGGCCAGCTCCTTTATGAGGAAAGGAGCGGATCGCGACCTTGCTCGATCATCTACCACCTTGCGCACATCGGCCTGCGCCAGCAGAATTCCTAAAATATCCCCGTCGGAAAATTGCTGGAAATTGGCGTCAACATAGCTGCGTAACGCGTCGCGATAACTGCCATGAGTTGTTTCAGCGGTCACGAAAGACTTTCTGAACGCTTTGTATTCCCGGATGAGAAGGGCCTGCAGCAGTTGCAATCGGGTATCAAAATATTTGTAGATCAGAGGAAGGCTGACCCCTGCCTGTGTCGCCAATCGCTCCATCGTAAGCGTCGATAGTCCGTGTTCTAGGATGACCTGCCGCGCACAATCGAGAATTTGATTGCGGCGGTCCTCTGGCGGTAACCGGCGTCGGACGGACTGTGTCATAGAAAACTCGTTAAACGGTGCGTGAGCGTAAGCTACAGATGCGAGATTATCTATCAGCACGGTCCGCCCGGCCACTGCGAGTTTGGAAATCCATTGCCTCAACAAGATTTACCTGATTTTGAGTAAATACGTCTTTCGTCGGGTTCTTGAAGTAAGCATGGCCTCATAAAAGCTTGGCGCGCAATCCCGCTGTGTGCACTTGTTAAAAGATTTTGTATTCTCAATACGCGTGTGATCTGGTTGGGAAGAGTTCTATGATTGGGAGGGTCGAGATGAGCGATAATCGTATCAAACAGAATGAGAGTGTTGAAACCAAATACCTAACTCGAAGTCAAAACATTGAAGATCTTGGTCTTGAGCAATATGTCATGCGACTAGAGGTGGACGGACTTTGTGTAGTCCCGCCCGAAGTGCATGGGGTTGAGCTGAGTATGTTTGACCAGATGATAGACTTCCTTCTTGTAAAGTCGAAGGAGCTCGTTGGGTGTGAGTTTAGTCTGGAGCGGGGTCCACACATGGAGGTCACGTTCGACACTCCCGAAACGCGCACCAGCTTGGCGGAAGATCCATCCAAAATCACTCAGTTCTTAATCCAGCAACTTTGCACTGAAGAGCGTATGTTTCGCGATTTGGCGATCAACCCGGTGGCGCTTTCACTGATAAGGCATTTAATCGGCGCGAAGGTCACACGATTTTCAAGCCATAACTCATTTGTGAAATGGTGTGGAGACTATGGCTATGGCCCATCTCTTGGATTGCACGCTGACCAAAGCGCAGTTCCTCTTCCTTGGGGCCGCACAGCGCTTACGGCGAATACAAATTGGTGTCTAACGGACTATACATTTGAAGGCGGAGCTTTCGCGTATGTACCAGGCTCTCATCGTTTCGCCAGTCGCCCGCAGTTTCCTGCGGCTGTGAAGCAAGCGGTGCCGATTGAAGCGCCGCGAGGATCTCTAATCGTTTTTCACGGGGCGACCTGGCATGGCGCTTTTCCCAGAACGATTTCTGGTATGAGAATCTCGATTGCCAATTACTATCGGCATATTATGGTTACTTCTCAAGAAGACTTTAAGAATTCGTTTGATCGACGGTTAGCGGATGATTGCTTTGATCCTGACGTTTTTAAAACGCTGTGCGGTTTCGAAGATGAGTTTCCATACGCGAAAGGCTCTCAGCCGATGCCTCGGGTGCTAGAGTGAAATCCTGACGACTAATTCGTTGTATATGATGGGGTATTCCACGTTGTTTTAGGTTCACAGTAGGTAGCTAAAAGGGGGTCAAGATGATTAAAACGTTAGGTGATGTGACGCGTATTCACGCACAGCACCGAGGAGAGAAATCCGCGTTGTTTTGTGCGGATGACGGTCGGGAATGGACGTATTCGGAATTAGACGTGCAAGCAAATATAGTCGCCAATGCATTGCTCGCGTCAGGTGTGACAACGGGAGATCGCGTTGCATATCTCGATAAAAATTCACCTGAATATTTTACCGTCTTGTTTGGGGGTGCGAAGATTAATGCGGTGTCGGTCGCCGTTAACTGGCGTCTGGCTCCACCAGAGATTGAGTATATCCTCAACCACAGCCAGGCCGAGGTATTAATAATCGGTGAGGAATTTTTGCCAATAGCGGCGGAGATGGACTTGCCGTTGATCAAGACCGTCGCGGTAATTGGTGACCCAGGCTCGAGTGGTCACCCAACTTACGAACAGTGGTTAGTGGGTCACGAGGCTACAGACCCGTTAGTTCCAATCAAGCAAGACGATACGTGTTACCAACTATATACGTCTGGGACAACTGGTTTGCCGAAAGGGGTTGAGCTCACGCACGCAAACTTTATGCATTGTCTTACTGACTCGCTTGCCGCAATCAAGATGACTCGAGAGTCAGTCAACCTAGTTTGCATGCCGTTGTTCCACATTTCTGGTAGCGGTTGGGGCGTGCTGGGCCTCTACAATGGCGCGCGCTCTGTCTTGCTTCGTGACGTGGACTTGCCGGCAATCCTTAGCTTGATACCTAAGTTCGGTATCAGTCACAGCCTTTTTGTGCCAGCCGTCTTGCAGTTTTTGCTGGCAACCGAAGGTTGTCGAACAACAGATTTTTCTTCACTCAGGTGTATCGTTTACGGTGCCTCCCCGATCACCGAATCGATTTTGGTGGATGCAATGAAAACGTTCGGCTCCGATTTTGTGCAGGCATACGGGTTAACGGAGACCACTGGTGCTATTACTGTACTTGAAGCACAAGATCATGATCCAGGTGGGCCGCGCGCTCATTTGCTACGTTCCTGCGGACGCGCGGTTGCTAACCACAAAATAAAGATCGTTGATAAAGATTCCGGTGCCGAGGTGCCGGAAGGTGAAGTTGGTGAGATTTGCGTTTTAGGGCCGCAGACAATGAAGTGCTATTGGCGCAATGAGGAGGCGACCAACGAGTGCTATACGGACGATTGGTTCCATACTGGAGATGCTGGCTATCTAGCTGATGGTTATCTTTACATTCATGACCGAGTTAAGGACATGATTATCAGTGGTGGTGAAAATATTTATCCTGCGGAAATTGAGAATGCATTAATGCAGCACCCTCTCATAGCCGATGCTGCAGTGATTGGGGTTCCAAGTGAGCGGTGGGGTGAAACGGTGAAGGCGATTATCACCCGTACCAACGACACGCTGGACGAGCAAGAGGTTATTGAACATTGTAGAAAGCTGCTGGCGGGGTATAAGTGCCCCACCTCAATTGATTGGATGGCGGAGATTCCGCGCAATCCGTCCGGAAAAATTCTCAAGGTAGAGCTACGCAAGCCCTACTGGGATGGAAAAACTCGTCAAGTTTCCTAGTGCGCGTAAAGCAGTTCCCGAACGGGAGTGAAGTGTTGCAAGTAATGAGTGCTATAAAGCTGTTAGTTAGTAGTGCAACCGAACGTTAATATCGGGGGTGAGTAATGAAGAAATTTTTCCTGGGATTTTTGGCTCTAGTTGTTGTCCTTGCTTTAGTCGTTCTTTGGTATTTCAGCCGCTTTAGTGATGACTCCCAAGCTCCGCAGGTCGATCGAGAAACGCTACGAGAGACTCACTCGGGACCTGTGGTTGGGTTCTCGGATGCTGGGGTAAATGCATGGTTAGGAATCCCATACGCGAAAGCGCCTGTTGGCGATTTGCGCTGGCGAGCCCCTCGCGAGACTGACGAGTGGGATGCCCCGAAGCAGGTCCTAGAATTCGGAAGCGAGTGCCCTCAGGGAGTGCGCGCTGCGTCCGGAAGCGAAGACTGCCTTTACTTGAATATTTGGAGCCAAATCGGGGGGCTAGCAAATAAGCCCGTAATGTTCTTCATACATGGAGGCGGCAACGTGATTGGCAGTGCCAACGCTGGGGGGTTGTATGATGGGCAACGGTTCGCTGCGACCCACGACGTGGTTCTTGTTTCAATAAACTATCGACTTGGCACGCTAGGGTGGTTTTCTCACCCAGCTTTACAGGTTTCTGGTAGCGATTCGGCGGCGGCGAAAGATAACTCAGGCAATTATGGCACCCTCGATATCATTGCTGCTTTGGAGTGGGTCCAGGAAAATATAAGCGTATTCGGTGGAGATCCAGAGAATGTAACGATATTTGGAGAATCAGCCGGTGGTTGGAATGTGATGTCCATGGTCGTCTCCCCGCTGGCACAAGGCCTTTATCACAAAGCTATCGCTCAAAGTGGCGGGTTGAAACTGTTAGACATGGAAAGCGTATCCGCTTACAAGTCTGATGGAGGTTTGCTTCGAAGCGGGAGGGAAGAGGCGAGTCGATTGCTTCAGTTGCAGGGGCTTGCGGCTAACGCTGAAGAAAGCAAGCGAATTCAAAACGAGATGTCGCCGCAAGAAATGGCGGAATTCTTGCGTGCCGCCGAGTTAAGTAAATTGTTTGAATCGTTGGAGAGCGATGAATCGCTAGCGCAGAACTCATCAGCTGAGATGGAGGCGCCCGCCCCCTTCATCCTTTGGAGCGATATGGACGAGATGGCGCCAAATCTCTTTGCTGACGGATATGTTTTACCAGGTAGCACGGATGTTTTTGAAGTGTTGTCGGACCCTGCACGATTTAACGCAACACCGATCATTTTGGGAAGTAATAAACACGAGACAAAACTGTTTACGGCGATGAACCCCTGGTTTAGCCATCGTATTTTTGGGATTCCTTTTGCGCTCCGAAATAGGGACGATTATTTTCAATCCACGAAGTATGGGTCTCTTCATTGGAAAGCATTAGCCGTGGATGAAGTGGCGTCCGTGCTGCGGGATTCTCAGGCCGAGGGTGTTTTTGCTTACCGTTTTGATTGGGGAAATCTTCGGAATTTCCTCACGCTAAATTTGCAGGATTTGTTGGGTGGTGCCCACGCTCTAGAACTTCCATTTGTTTTTGGAAACCTAGGTCTATTAGAGACCGCTTTGGTTCTCTCAGATCAAAAAGCGGCGAGGGTGCTGTCGGACAGTATGATGAGTTATTGGGCAGAATTTGCCCATTCGGGGAATCCGTCCACCGGTCGCAATGGTGAACTCCCACTCTGGAAACCCTGGAGCAACGGCGTTCAGGAAGAGCGGCAGCTTGTTTTCGATGAGGGGGACTTTGGTGGCGTTAGGATGTCCGATCAATTAGTCACTTTCGAATCGATTTTAGAGGAGCTTGCTTCAAACGAAACTCTTGATGCGCAGACTAAGTGTGATTTAAGCATCAGAATGTTCCCGCATCTTGCGCAGCGAATGTGTGGGGGGTGAGTGTTTTTCGAGTATGTTTTTAGACTGTTAGTTTCGACCGTGTTTTCATAGGAATAATATGTTGGGTGCCTTAGTACAAGGCGAACGCTTGCGGGAAATGATTCAGTCTTCAGGCACCCGCTGATCTTGGGTTCCTCAATGGGTGGATAGGGCGGTCGATTATCGAGGCAAACACACCGCCAATTGTCGAGACTGCGCAATTAGGATGCCGGTTTGCGACCAAATAATCCCGTTTTCCACAAGATAGCCCTCATTGGCTATGCTGGTTGTAAATTCTACGAGTAGAAAGGAATCCAAAGACAGATCAGTCATGGGTAACGATTGAAGAAAATGTACCGTGTGATCTACCGTGGGCGCGTGCATCGGCTCTGGCGTTGCGCGGGTACTCAGGCCGGGGAACCATGAGTCAGATATTGCCACCACCGCAAGGTCGTCGAAAATCCGTTGTTGCCTGAAACGAGTCCAACCACCTACTCTGCCATTTTCTCCGATTTCGGGGGGTATTTTTCCAATAGCTAAGCGCTGGTCATAGTGATCTCGGAAGGGTGCATGACTGACCAGTTCAGAGTTCATTCTTTTGGAAGATTCAATTTCCTCTGGAAAAGGAAGTTCGGGAGCTTCGAAATCACGAAACCCAAACTCCGACCTTTTAGTCGCGAAGGTTGCAATAGCCACCGCGATCGTTTTTTCGCCCTGAACAAGTCGAGCATTACAGGTCGACAATGAACGCCCTTTTTTTTCGACCTTAACGAATAGCTCTGCATCGCCCGGTATCGACGCGGATAGAAAATGAAAGGTTATGGACCGCGTCTGAACATTGCCTAGTTCGGATTTCATACCGTTGAGGATAATGGCCGCGATGTATCCGCCGTTCGGGCCAATAATCACGTTCCATGTCTCCGAGATGGTTACGCTGTAATGCTCCTCGCAGATTTTTGTGACAGCAATGTCACGGTCGAATTGTGTCATGTCCCTCTGTCCCTGAAATCCTCGGCAAAATTTTAGCGTGGAAAATTAACAAAGATGTTTACCGTATGCGCGCCTTCATTCCTTCATTCCTTCAGATATCTCAGATTCCAGAATCGAGGAATTTGTACTCACCTTTTGGGGAGGGCAAAAATCTATGGTGGAGGTTTCCCTGTCGCCTTAATCGACATTCTGTACATAAAGCGTCATAAATGCTTTTTTTGAATATACCCAAATACGGAAGATCATCATGTCGGCCTCGGTAATCAAAAGCTGATAGTCCGGGCTGTTTTTGATTGAGCATAAAATTTTTGAAGCGCCGAACGGGTAACAGAAAGATAATAGTGGGAACCAAAAAGATGAGCCAAATTAGTAAGCCGATACTTGGTAGCTATGCCGCTGTTGCTTTGCCCGCAGGGGCGATGGCGATGCCCATTGCCGTGTATTTGCCGCCGCTTTACGGCGAAAGTTTAGGCCTAAGTCTCGCGACAGTGGGGCTAGTGTTCACGCTGGCACGAATCTGGGATGTGATTACTGACCCGATTATGGGCGTTGCTATCGATAAATACGGCAGTCGCTGGGGCCAATATAAGCACTGGATTGCAGTGGCAATTCCAATACTAATGCTCGCGGTATATATGGTTTTCCTACCCAGTGAAGACAGTGCTAGTGCCCTCTATTTAGGCGGCTGGCTACTGGTGTTGTATGTTGGTTATACGATTCTGAGCATTGCCCATCAATCTTGGGGGGCGCAACTGGCGAGTGGCTACGATGAGCGATCCCGCCTCTATGGATGGCGTGAGATCTTTGTTATCAGCGGCATGGGATTAGTACTGGCTATACCTGTCGCTGTAGAGATGTTGGGCGAAGCCGCGCTCACCACCAAGGTCGCCAGCATGGGGCTGTTCTGCCTTATTCTATTTCCCCTTACCACGATTCCTACACTACTTTTTGTACCCGACCAGCCGAACCACAAGCCCGCATCGATTGGTTGGCGGGAGGCATTGAGCGTCGTGCGTGCTAACGCCTCATTGTGGCGACTGCTCATCACTGACTTCACCAGCAATTTCGCAACGTCAGCGACCGCAGCGCTTTACATTTTTTTCGCCTCCTACGTTTTTGAATTGCCTAACCATGCCAGCACCGCCTTGTTGCTGTACTTTTTTGCAGGGTTTTTGGCAATGCCACTGTGGATGCAGCTGTCTTATAGAGTCGGCAAAACCAGAGCGATTCAGCTGGCTCTAGGCTACGGCATTTTGGTGCAATCAGGCCTGTTTATATTGGCGGAACCGGGCAACGTAGCAATGTTTTGGGGCTACACGTTCTTTTACGGCGTTGCCTATGGTGCTGTACCGCCGTTACTGCGTTCTATGATGGCAGACGTTACCGATGTGGACGAGTTACAGACGGGCACAAAGCGAGCAGGCATGTTTTTCGCCTTGCTCACAACGGTCAATAAACTCGGCGGTGCAGTAGCTGTTGGTGTTGCGCTTACTACGGCAGATCTGGTGTTTGGCTTTGTTCCCGGATCAGATAATTCACTCGCTGCGATCAACGGGCTATTGGTGATTTACTGCTTTGTTCCGGTTGCAGGGCTGGCTCTTTCGTACTTGCCACTGCTGGGGTATCCGTTGACGAAAGAGAAGCATGCAGAAATTCGTGAGGCGTTATCTAGTCCGCGCGCTTAAGCCGTTGGCCTCAGACGACTGCTGAAGTATTGGATTACATTCTCCAGGGCCGCTCGCGTTGGATGTCCTGCTGTATCTACGAAGTCTAAGGTCAGCACTGAGTGGCCTTTACCCGGTAGCGTTAGCTCCTGAACTCGGGTGGTGCCGTCATCATTAAATGCGCGATGAATGCACTCGGATTTTTCTGCGGTGCACAAAGGATCGCCTTCAAAGCGCAATACCCGCATAGGGCCTTTGTTATCCAGAGCATTACGACTTTGCATGATGTCATCGGGCGACCTATGCAGCTCACCTTGCTTGAAGAAGGGCATTGCGGGTTGCGACGCCACGGCTGCGAGCACGCTGTCGTCTCCAATGAGTTGGATTGCGAAGTTGCCAGTAAGGCACATGCCAATAATGCCCACACCTTCAACCCCACTCTGATCTCTAACCTCT
>MDTB01010583.1_pt1 | contig 12147 bp, 11 predicted proteins | sample 811161 | NCBI WGS metagenome assembly MDTB01 (sample SAMN05326650, study PRJNA326480) | marine metagenome | isolation source: seawater | place: Mediterranean Sea | collected 2009 | reverse complement strand
TTGCATCTGCACCAATTAAGTATTTTAAAAAATGCTCTATGTCCCTATCAGACAAAGCACGAACAAGAGTCACGCCACCTAACCACATATCAAATATAAATTTAAAGCCAACTCTTGGAACTGGCGGCTGTAGAGGTTCATGATTTAGTCTGAGTTCAAACTGGGGCATGATCTAACTTTGCGTTACATGTTTTACAGTGAAAGCCGTTGGAAAAGTTATTTAATACGTTGTAAGAAAGCCAAAGCAACTAGCTTTTCACTAGAAACGGTCGTCTAATTCCTTGGCTGCATTGGTAGCCACCCAATTGTATTGGTTAGCCACCCAATCATGTGGATAAAATATGGGGCTATGATCCAAAATTACACCTGTGCCAAAAAAGTCCCCTGCCTCAACTTCAATTTCGAATGCGTTAGGTATGTAGTCCAGCACCTTATTGCCCTGATTTCCGCGGAACCCGATGATATATTTACCAGAGGCAAATGGGAACCGTTGGATTTTCAGCATAAGTTCACCTTTACGAGAAAGCTCCCTAAAAGTGCCGCCTATAATCTCAGTCCCAAACCGTATGAGTTTTGCCCCAGTTTCAGAAAAAAATGCTATTCCGAAGTCAACATCATGGATTTCGTCTGTTTGCAAAACATAAGTGAATGAGAATACCACGTCTTCACCTGAAACTGGTTTGTCAATTTGCACACCTGCTCCGTTGAGAAGTTTAAAATCTGTTATAAGAAGTTCACCACTTCCTTCTCGGTCGGTTCGTTCAGATACATGCAAATCTAAATAATTCTCGCTATCACTTTTTAGGCTTTTTGAATATTCTTGGATAACTTCCAATGGGTTTCCTACTATCTTTATGGAACCACTTTGAATGAGGAGCGCCCTATCACAAAAACTTTCAATCACCCCCATGTTATGACTAACTAACAAGATTGTTTTTTTGTCCGCCTTTAATTTATACATGTGCTTCATGCATTTTTCGCGAAAGTTCGAGTCCCCAACTGATAGTATCTCATCTAATATTATGATGTCAGCGTCTAGTTGTGCAGCAATTGAAAAAGCCAAGCGCGCTTGCATACCACTGGAGTAAGTCTTGACTGGACGATCTATAAACTCCCCTATATCTGCAAATGAAACTATAGCATCTAATCTGTTATCAATCTCACTTTTAGACATCCCCAACAGTGTTCCATTAAAGTAAATATTTTCCAAACCGGTATACGCTGGATGAAAGCCCGTCCCGACTGATAGAAGTGATGCTACTGAACCGCTTAAATAGGCTGTGCCTGATTTTGGAACAAGTACTTTGGACAGAATTTTAAGAAGGGTAGTCTTTCCACACCCATTCCTGCCAATAATCCCAAAAACCTCACCTTTATTTACAGCAAAGCTTAAATCTCTGAAAACTACATATTCATTAGAGTGAACGTTATTTCCTAAAAGTCTTTTAACTGTAAAGTCTAGAGTTTGTTTTAACGAGACTTTTTCCAGTGGAAAAGACATGGAAATTTTCTCGCATACAATAGCGGCCTGGTTGTTAACTACATCAGACATACTTATAAAATTCCCGATCAACCAGTCCGAATGTTACTACACCAAGCACCAAACAAAACATAGTAGAAATTAATCCTGTTTGGACCATCATCTGATCTGGAAATGATGGATATCCTAGTATAATCCAACGGAATATTTCCACTATCGAAACGCACGGATTAAGGTTGTAAAACCACAAAAATTCGTTTGGTACGATTTGCAATGGGTAAAAAATTGGAGTGCCGAAAAAGAGGAGTTGAGTGAAAATAGGGACTGCCATTCTAAAATCATTAAAACGAACGCAGGCAGCGGAGAAAAATAATAGTCCGGCTACACCAAGCAACACCAACCAAATCCCGAGAGGTATCAAAACTAGCCATCTTAGGGTTGGCGCAATGTCGTAATAAAACAGAAAGGCACCAAGAAGTGCTAATGGAAAAGTCGTATCTACCACAACCACAATAAGCGATGAAGCCGGAAATATTATTCTTGGAAGGAAAATTTTTGTAAGAATGCCACCATTTCTGGTAATAGATCCTGCTCCTTCATTAACTGATCTGGTAAAGAACTGAAAGGCGACCAACCCTGTAAGTAGATGTAAAGAATAAGGCACATTACCTGAAGAAAATTTTACAACTAAACCAAAAAAGAGATTTAAGACAAGCATATGGACCAAAGGTTGTAAGATGGCCCAAAAAGGACCTAAATATGTTTCTCTATATTTTGTTCGCAGTACTTTTCCTGCTACCATCATTGCAACCTGACGATAAGTGAATAAATCATTTAAGAACTGCAATGAAAAACTGCTTGACGCGGTAATTCTTGTGTTAATCTTCATGTCTAAGCATCTCTCGTAAGTGATGTTAACAAACCACCAACTGGCCGAGGAATAGTAGGTTGTTTTCGTTTCATTGAAAAATCTCTTTGTAAAAACACACTGGTGGTCCAACAATAATTGTTTATTGGGCCAAATCCGGAAAAATCTATTTGAATTAGATGGGGTTTTTCTGAGAGCGTCAAACAAGCGGCATCGTACCAGTCGGAGTTATCTAACACGATCATGCCACCTGGCTTTAGTCGCTGAACAGCGTTTTGAGCACAGGCATATCTCCGTATGCCGTCGATGACAATCAAATCCGACATCTCGTAGTCAAAAATGCAATCAGCGTATCTATCAATATCCACATGGATGGCTGTGACATTTTCAATGCATGATACAGAAGATGACCATTCCTTTTTATCGTCAACGGATACGACTTCACGACACCGTTTCGCCCAATAGCGGGTAGAGTTTCCACTACCCCACTCAAACACCGTCGATTGACTTAGATCAAAACATTCAAGAAACTCGAAGGCAGGATACACGAACCAAGGCACTGGCTCACCAGAGGCGTTCACTGAAGAAAAATCATTATGAGATCGGCCATGTCCAAACAATTGAAGAATGTCGAGTTTTTTATCGACCATAGGTTAGTCCCACCAAATGTTTTGGTGACCTTTGTTTCTCATACAACGATTTAAATTTGCGATTATAAATTCCTTGGCTTAATCACTTGACCGTCAAAAAATTCGCGACGACTACGGACTATATCATTAATGTATTTACTCCGATTTTCTCTAAAGTGTGCGTGGCCGTCAGCTGGGTTTCTGCCTTTCTGAACCGCAATAAGGAATCTGTAAAAGGATACCCCAATCACATTCAAATGATATGGATCAGATACGTAGTGTGATAGATCGTTTAATTTTGGCCAATCGCCTTCGTCTATCTCATCAGGCCAGTAATTTACACTATGAGCAAATTGAACAAAAAAATCAACTGTCTTTGGACGATTGGTTACGTCCTCAACGAAATAAATGCCTCTTTCGCGCATTCGGTTAGCTAAAACATGTTTAAACGAAATGATTTGGTGTTTGGTTTGGTGACTACCATCGTCAATGACGACATCAAAGTCGTCAGGTAAAGTATCATAATCACTGATCTTTTCTTGATCGCCAATATGTATGAATCTTCTCCCACCCTCGAACTGTTTACAATTAGGGTTCAAATCAAACCCATGTATTTCTGCATTTGGGAAGTAATCTTCCCACATTTTTAGACTATCCCCAGCTTCAACACCTATTTCCAATACACGCTTCACCGAATGCCTAATTGGTGATAAGTACAGGTCATAAATAGGAAGGTAATTATGTAACTGTTTACTGCATGGGTGTTTATTAAAAGCACGAAATATGTCTGAAGAAAATCTGTCTGATATAAGGTCAAAATTGTGTGCTTTCCCCTTAATTTCTCTGGAGAGAGAGGCTTTTAACAAGTTCAAAAATGGTCTCATTGCTTTTCTCCTCTCAATTTACAACTACATATTCGACACTGCCAGATGCTGAACAACAAAACCATACAATAGTAGATATTGTATCTGTTTCAGTATGGGGCAACCACTTTATAGACTCCATCAATCAGCTTGAACTTCGGAGAAGTCAACCAAAGTCCAAGTTGATGGTCTCTACACAGCTATACCGAAAACTTCAACCTGCACCAGTTTTGATAAAAAATTTAAAAGTCATTTTATTAAATAATATACGTCTTAAAACCCTTATTGGTAACTTTAACCAATAAACGCGAGACAAACTATCACACACAGACAACGCACAATAATAAACCGAAGCCTTTGCTGCATGGCTTTGATAGGGAAAATATTTCCGTACAAAGTTTTGTCTAAGTTTCACATTGAAGTTTGTAAGTTTTTTATCAGAAAAACAATCTTGCCAAGCTCTTGTGAATGTCGTGATATTTTCATGAGCAAGCCTTTTCTGCACAGCTCCAGAATGCGTTGTTTCCAAGTAAAAACTGGTTCCGTGTAGTCTTTTTGCATCAATACAGAAAGCGGTATCACACCAATAATGCTTAAAGCCAGTATAGGTGAAGCGCATTTTGTGTTGCACAAATAAACTAGCAGGAAATACTGAAATCCTGCCAAAAATTGCATCAACTCCTACCAAATTTGCTTTGCGGCGTTTTTTGACTCCGGAAGGGCTAATGCCGATTTGGTTTTGTTGCCACGTAATATTCCCAGCATTTGGTACTCGTGGACCATCTTCTATTTGACAATCAAATCCAAAAGCTGCATTACCAAATGGATGATCAAGCTTAGAACGTCGTAGGTATTTGATGAGGTCTCTTGTGATTAGACCATCAGCGTTAATAAAAATAACAAAATCGTCTGACTTCATTTCGTTCACAACTGCATCTATACCCAAATCCAAAGATCCGCCCCAATAATTATCACCATTGCCAACAACATATGTTGCTTCTGGGTGGTTATTCTTAACATAGCGCTTAAGTTCTGCATCGTTACCGTCATCTATAACGACTAACTTTTGTCTGACACTATCAACCGGTTTTAACAGCTCTAGCTGTCTTTTTAATTGATCCAATTCTTTGTAAGTTGGTATAAAAATCCAGTCTTTATGGTCGCGACTGATACGCTTAATTCCTTTACACAAACCTTTAAAATTTATTTGGTGCTCGATCGTATGATGGCTTAACGTTTCCCAGGTATCTATAAGATGTTGTCGGTCTGGCAGAATATCATGTGCCATCAATATGCCGCCGTCTTTAAGGAACGGATAAAATCCGTACAGATCACTCTTCATACCTAATAATGAATGATCTCCGTCTATAAACAGTAAATCGATATCGTAACTCCAGTTTCGAGCGACATCCTTAGAGTTACCCACTATCGGAAAAACGCAATTTTCAACACCATAACGCCTCAAGTTGTGGTTGAATAAATCGAAGAAATTCTTATTTTGCCAATAAACACCATCCTTACCGTTCCTAAAATCTGAGGTATTGCCCTCAAATGTATCTATACACATGACTGTTTTGTTTGTACCAAGACAAGCCAAAGCTAAGGCTATAGTCGAAGCTCCCAAGAAAGAGCCGATTTCTAAGATCACTCCACAATCAGGTACTTCTTGCGCAGCTAAAAAAATATTTTCAAGCTGTCCCTCTAACATAAAATTACCAACAAGTGGGTCTTGTTCTAAAGAATTTAGAATTTTTTTGTGTTCAACGCCGATATATTGTTTATTCAACATCGTAAAATCATCTGATTTCGTTATACCAATTCGAAGGTTCTAGAGCTAAATACCGTCCATCTAATCTAAGTCATTAATCTAAGCCAACTGTTGAGCTGATATTTCCATGAGCTTGGGTTCAGAATCCAAGTTGAAAAGATATAAAATCCGACCATTTCGTTCAAACAATCCAAGATCCTTAATCGAAGTGTCAATATTTCCTGTTGAGATCACCAAAAGGTCAACGTATTTATTTAATTCTGAAATAGATTTATCTGGACTGAGACCTGCTAAATAAGCACAATGTTCAACGTTGTAACGCCGTAAATTTCTGTAGAAATAATCCTCATAATTTGCAATTAAGCTTTTTTGCACTGGATCGCTTACTTGAGCCCCTGCTTTGTCCTCTCTAACTGCATCCCAAACTATTATTCTTTTTGACTTTCCGATACATGCTAAACTAAGAGCTACTGTGGACATGACCAAGTAGCTTCCCATCGTTGCTATAAGCCCGCCATCTGGCACCTTAACAGCGGCTTCAAATAAAACGTTAAACTGCTGCTTATTCATGGATCCCCCAACAAGTGGATCCAACGATAAAAATTCAAAGGCCTCGTCTAAATCAACTTTACTTTCTGGCGATAGCATTGACATCATACACGCGTTAATTTTTTAATTATAGTCCACTACATTACCATAAGTTAACGCATTTCGTCTTCATGTATTAGAATATCTTTTAAGAAATTGAAGGCAAACCTAAGCCTCAGAGAATGCAACAGATTTAAAAATTTCGATATAAGATGAGCAAGCCATATTCCAGCAAAAAAGGTTAGTACGTTGCGAAGCATGGTGAGAAAGTTTTGCGTAGAGACGCTTGTCTTCAACCATTTGTCGCATAGCGTTTGCAAGTGAGGTCGAATCTAGTACATCAACCACCAAGCCGGCACTTCCAATCACTTCAGGTAAAGATGATTTATTCGACACGATTGACGGCTTTTGAAACGACATAGCCTCAACAACTGTGAGACCAAACCCTTCATATTTAGATGGCAAAACCAGAAATAAACAATTTTGATAGATATCTGCTAATTCATCTGAAGTAGGTCCGATTACCACTTTGACAAGATTTTCTAGGTTTCGCTTCCTTATTTCCCTCCCCAACCTTAGATTTCCCCAACCAACGTGACCAACGCAATAGAGTTGAAGTTTGCTTCCTGTGAGTTTGACGAACTCACTATAAGCTCGTAACAGTAACAGTATATTTTTCCTAGGCTCGAAAGTACCTACAAATAATATATAATTTCCTGAGGAACGTTTTCTTTTTTGTTCAAAAGTACTGGCTGGGTATATTGTTGTAATCTTATCACCGACATTTGGGTAATACTGTATCAAATCACGAGCAGTCGACTTGGAAACTGTGACAAGGTGATTGGCATTTACAACTGAGTGTGGGAAGAGAATTCGCTCTATACAGCGACTCTTTAGGCTCATTGACGAGGGACATTTTTTCCATATTAAATCGTGAACTAGTACTACCGTCGGAACGCACTGATTTTTCCTTAAAGGTAACCTGTGGCTAGGAGAAAAGAATAAATTTGGCTGCACCTTTGAAAGTATTGAATTCAAACCATAAATATACCAAAAGAGTGCATTGCAATGTGCGTACATCGCGAAATTTCTTAACTGAGCAAATTCGTCGTCCATCCGATTTGGGCAGGCTATAACTAATCGATCGATATCCTTAGATTTAGAAAAACGCTTACATAACTCAAATGTAACCCGCCCAACGCCTGAAATAGGTTTTGTCAATGATATGCCGTCTACAACGATGATCATTTTTTGAAAAACCCAATGCTCCTTCGTACTTGACCTTTAATCATTCGTAATCCTAGCGCGATTTTGGCTAGGTATGGGACACGCCCAAATTTTGTTTCAATCAAATACAATTCATGTAGAGCTTTTTTCCACTCCGATTGAGACTTACCTTTTGAAGATTGATGGACTGTCACCTTTGAAGTTTTCCAAACCGATGCATTAGCGCAAAGTGCCCTGTAAAATAAATCTACATCCATGGCAACTTCATAATTCAAGTCGTATACTCCTAAACTTTCGAATAGGGATTTTTTGATTATCATTCCCGGATGATTAATCTGCGGAGGTTTCCATATTACCTTGCTCGAAAAATCTGGATATTGCGGAAACAAACGTCGTGGAGGGTTTCTTTCAAAACTTATATCACTTATTATTATGTCGTAATCACGAAGCATCCCCTCGTTCGCAAATAAAAAATGGTCTGGCGTTAATCGATCATCAGAATTTAAAAAACACACATATTTTGAACTAGATAGTGTGATGCCCTTATTAAATGCATAACTAATTCCACTATCTGGTTCAGAAACAAAGAATGTTAAACCGCCCGAATTATAGGATTTAGTTAGAATATTAACAGTGCCATCTACACTAGCACCATCGATTACTATATGTTCTCTAGGCTTAATGTGTTGGTGATGAACCGAAGACAAACATTGCTCTATATATTCTGAACAATTTTTACAGGGCGTGACCACTGAAACATCAGCAAGTGCCTTGCTTTGCAAAATTGGAACACTGTCTATCACCATTTAGAGTTGCACGGAATGAGAGAGGTATTACAACGATCTGCATATTTTTTCACAGTATCTAAGATTTCATCTGCCAGAACATCGCTTAAAAGCGTTGGATTTAATCCTAAGGAAATCAAGGATGCATTATTAACATTAAGCTCATTTTCATCTGCTTCTTTTCTAGGGTTTTTTAAATAAGAGATTTCGGCGCCTGTTTTGGAAGACACCAACTCAGCGAGGGATTTAACTGTATGAGTTTCGGTCATCTGGTTCATGATTTTCACCCGTTCACCTTCTTTAGGTGGACTGGAAACTGCTAACTCAATACACTTGACTGTGTCCGAAATATGTATGAATGCTCGTGTCTGCCCTCCGGAGCCATGAACGGTCAATGGGTATCCTATGGCTGCCTGCATTAGAAAACGATTTAAAACCGTTCCGTAATCGCCATCATAGTCGAAACGATTAATGAGCCGCTCGTCCTTAAGAGTTTGCTTTGTTTCGACACCCCATACAATCCCCTGATGTAAGTCGGTGATCCGCAGGTTGTTGTTCTTGGCGTAAAATGCGAAGAGGAGTTGATCCATGGATTTAGTTAGATGGTAAATACTACCAGGATTCGTTGGATATAAGATCTCTGTAGTTTGATTTTCTGTAGAGCCAGCAACATTGACCTCTAAATATCCTTCTGGGATATCAATCCCAGCAGTACCATAGCCGTATACACCCATAGTTCCTAAATGGACAACGTGACAATCTGGTTTTACCAAACAAATAGCATTTAGGATATTATGGGTTGCTGAAATGTTGTTATTGACAGTGTAATTTTTAGTTGCCGCCGACTTCATTGAATACGGAGCAGCACGCTGTTCGGCAAAATGAACGATTGCATCAGGAGATAATTCTGTGAAAATGTCTAGAACTTTTTCAAAGGAATTCGCCACATCCAAGTTCGAAAAAGTTATATTTTTGCCAGTTAATTCATTCCAACAAGAAATACGGTCGAAAATACTTCGTATCGGTGTAAGTGAATTAACGCCTAGATCACAGTCTATCTTTCTTCGAGATAAATTGTCGACAATGTGTATGTCGTGACCTAGATCTGAAAGGTGAAGTGAAGTTGGCCATCCACAAAAACCATCACCACCAAAAACCACGATTTTCATTATATTATCCTATAATTAAATTATTTAATCTTATTTGAAAGCTCGCCAATAGAGCAAATTTGAAGGTGGGTCAAACTTTAAACAAACGTAGCCATACTTTCGCATTAGTTTGTCCTGCTTCGTGTAATTCGAGTAATCTTTTGAATTACGATTGGCAAGACCATCAAATTCGACCAAAATTTGTTCAGGGAAAATATTTTCCTTAAACATTTGGGGTAATACTTTTAGCTCTGCCCCTTCGATATCCATTTTCAACAAAGGTGTTTCCATCAACCCAAAATCCTCAAACAATTTAGTCATAGTTGTAGTTTGAACCACAATATGCGGTAGTTGTGGAGAGGTATTATATTCATTTTGAAAATTAACTATCGAATGAGATACTGAGACTTCGTTTTTAGGCTTAAAAAATCGCACCTCACCCTCTGTCACCCAAACTGCTTTATCCAAAAAACAAATTTGTTCGCGATCTATTTTGCTTAAATCGTATGAAGCGGGTGGCTGATTCCCATCACTTGTGCAGCTGACAGTGGGGGCAAGTCCAATTCTGGCAAATACTGCGTTTAAATGATCAATAGATCTTGGCGTCGGGTCGACAATGATTACTCTACTATTATATTTGACAATAAATTCTAAATCAAAGCTAATGTCTTCACCAGCCCCAATACACACAACTGTGGAGCCATACAAACCATCACGATCAAGAAAATACCAACCGCCATAATTTGTTCCAAGGCGGATCAACTTTCCAGGGGCACGATCTATCTTTGGATGAAAGTCATCTATTCGGTAAAAATACGAAATGACTTTCTGAGATTTTGAAAAAAGATAATTTAACATATGATCAATCTTTGAGGATACAAATGTGTTAGAAAATATCCCTTAATTTTTTTATTGAATTTCTATACCAAGGTTTCTGAATGTTATTCAACAGGGGTGCCGTATAAGAGGAGCTATAATTGTGGTCTGTTAATTTGCTTCCAGGCACAGCTCTAGACATAAATTGCCGAAAAATTTCGTTATCCACACAAACATCAGGTGAGAACATAAAATTGTCGCTTGCATTCAGCAATGGATTTGTTCCCGTTTTCTGATTGCCGCAGTTCTGTCCAGAACCGTCCAGACCAATGTTTTCGACAAACGAAATAGTAGGGCAAACACAATAGCTACGATGTTTAAAGTGAGCGTATACCCACCGACATGCCCACACATCTTTTTTATCGCGGACACAACTAGTAAGTGTGGAGAGGCTATTGGGTCCTATATATTTCTTATACTCAAAAACCGCATTATCGTCGGTGATAAAATCATCAAAATCTGACATTTCAAAATCGGCAAACTTCCACTTTTTTTTCCAGGTTGCCCACCCCCAGCATTGCATCCTTGGAATAAAATAAACGTCATATTTGTATTGTCGTGGGATAGGGAAGTTCTGATAATTAAAAGCTGAAATGGAGAATACGTCGGAATAATCCTCATAAAAATCCAAAGCATTATTAAAGAATTTTAATCCATTTTTTGCTAAAACGATATCATCTTCTAAAACGATAACTCGCCCATATTGTTCAACTATTTCGGTAACACCGGAGATAATTGAATTAGCCAATCCCAAATTAGTCTGATGTTCTCTGACCGAAACAGACTTAAAACCTTTCACGTTATGAACAATTTCTCTAACTGCATTTATATCGTCAAAGTCATACTTGTTTCGGGGACCGTCACTAAAAACAAATAACTGCGTTGAACATGCATGCACATTTTCCCGAAGTGCATCCAGCGTTTCTGCTAGATGACGAGGCCGATTGTAGCAAAACAAAGCAATTGGGGCGAAATTTAAAGACATCAAGAAACAACTTTGCTTTTGAATGGTGAAATCCACATTTCTAGAGTAAACAAAAGCCTTAGGAAAGTAGATTCTACACCTGAGCGGCTCCTTTTATCCAACAATTTTTTTACATGACCCTTTGATATCAGCCCGCTATTCAGTAGGAACCCATCTAATACTTCGGTACGATATTTTCTAAATATTATATCTTGCATTTCTCCAACGGGTGGCGTGAAGCCTTGCTTTTTTCTTTGAAGTACAGCTTCGGGTATGATGCCCTCTAATGCTTCTTTTAATAGCGCTTTACCAGTATAAGTATGGTCAGGATTTTGGCGCCTAAGGTCAATAACTTTTTCTACAAACTTGTGGTTCACGAACGGTTGCCTCGACTCTACAGAAAAATACATGCCCAGCCTGTCGGTTTGAGATAAACCATTCTCCCTTAAATAAGTTGAAAACATTAAATTAGTCAAAAAAAGATCAAGCCGATGGTTAGTCTTGGCGTAATTTATTTCAGTAAGGGAATTTAAACGCTGTAGGGTGAGGCCATTTAAGAAATAAGGGTTATCCAAAATATACCTCACAAAAGGTTGCTCCTCAAAAAACGACAAGTTCTTCTTTCCTAAAAACCGTCCCTTTATTTTCGAAATAACGCTACCATTTCGGTCTTCATCCATCTCTCTTACCACGGCATGTCTAACCCAATCGTAGCCCCAAAAAATTTCGTCAGCACCATGGCCCTGCAATAGTACCTTCACACCAAGGCGATTACACTCACGTGCTATGAGATAATAATTTATTCCCGAAATGTCGCCAATGGGGTCGTCCCTTGCAATGCAAACCTCAGGAAAAAGTGTTGTAAGCTCCTCAAGTGAAGTAACGTACGTGTGATGCTCAACATTGAGTTCGTCACAAAGCGACGCAGCCTTGAACCGCTCATCGGTTGGA
>MDTB01185100.1_pt1 | contig 12148 bp, 5 predicted proteins | sample 811161 | NCBI WGS metagenome assembly MDTB01 (sample SAMN05326650, study PRJNA326480) | marine metagenome | isolation source: seawater | place: Mediterranean Sea | collected 2009 | reverse complement strand
TATTAAAAGCTGAAGAATTATTAATTTCTTGAAAAGCTATAATATCAGGGAGCATATCAGAAATTATCTCATTTACATAATTGATAGTATTATTTGCAATTGGAAACTGTTTTATATTCCATGTCATCACTTCTAAGTCATCCCATTTATTAATATTTGGAATAGACCAAAGGTTTTGCAAGGGATCTACTTGTAAAGTATCAATAGGTGGGCACTCTTGAGAAAGTACTCCACTAAAAAACATCACAAATAATATAACTAAGCGTATTTTCATTAAAATATAAATTTTTTATAATTTAATTATATTTAAACTTAAATATAATTATGTATTCTGTATTATTTTGTAACAGGAAATGAGAGAATTACTGGAAGATGATCAGAAATGTAATTTTCATATATACTATATCCTCCCATATAATCATCCATAGGTATAGTATCCACTAGGTAAGAATTATCATTTTGCATTATAATGCTATTAGATACCATAATATGGTCTAAAAAACTTACATAAGGTTCCTTTGGGTATGTAGCTTTAGAAATATCAAGTGAGAGCTCTCTTGTAGTGAAAAAAAATCTATCATCGTTAAAAAAAGGTTCAAAACAATGTTCTCCTAAATTATCCTTGGTATCATCGTTCCAGTCACCTAAAACAATAATATTAGGTTGATGGTTATATAAACTATCTAAATATTCATGCAACATTTGAGACGCTTTTTTTCTTCTAGATAAGCCAGAGTCACAACATTTCATATGCAGATTTATAATTGTAAGTGGATACTCTTTTTCATTTATTTTTGAAATTACATCAATTTGTAGAGGAGGTCTTCCCGCGTAGTTATAATCATTATCTGAAAAAGGTTCAATATGTCTTTTTAACTCAAACCAACTATTTTTATATATAATTGCAAGGTCCATAAATGAAGCATTTTTGGAAACAACAAAATCATATTCTGGTAGATAATCCATCACTTTACTAAACCATCCAGTCCTTCTTATTTCTTGAAAAGCAATAATATCAACATCTAAATCAATTACTGCTTCAGCTAAAGCTGAGATTGTAGAGTCATTTGCAGTAGGAAAAAATTCACAGTTCCAAGTAACAATATCAATTTTATTCTTAGAATTTAAATCTGGGAATTCCCAATTATCATCATTTAAAATTTTAGTATTTGAAGTATTGTAAGCTTTGGAGGAACTATTTGTATAATAATCTTGTTTTGCAATCTTAATTTTATTTTCTATCCACTTTGCATCTTCTTTATTAGAATTGAAATCATCTGCCAATAATGTCTGACTAGCCCTACCATCTACGATTGTTTCATACCCCCGAAATAAATGAGATTCTTTATCGACTAATAATTTAATGTGCGAAAATTCAGTTCCTCCACCATATCCTTGAATTACATAGGTATGACTATTTGGATTATAAAAAGGTAATTGATAACCTTTGGAATTTCCACCAGCTACTATAAAGTCTACACCATTTAAATAATAACTCATTTCAATTGCATTTAATGAACTATTTTCATCAACATTATTTAATTTTACATCATTAATAAACTTCTTATATTCTTTCTCCCGGTTCCATGGAACTCCAGAGCTAGTTAAAACAATAATTAATTCGGCACCTAATGATTTTATCTCGGGTAACCAGTATTGAATTGATTTTACTTCCGGAGTTGCTAAAGAACCAGACAAGTTTTCTGCAAGAACTAATTCAGAAAGTTTAGAATTTACAACTCCGATAATACCTACTTTTATTCCTTCAATATCTTTTATTAAATATGGTTTAATATTAGATGAATTTAATGGACAAGAATTACACTCAATATTTGAAAATAAAAAAGGGAAATCAGCGGCAGTTGCAAGATTATTTAAATTTTGAGCTGAACTTATAAAATCATAAGATCCTGGAACAAGTGCATCATAACCAATCCTATTCATCCAATCAATCATTGTTTTACCATTATCATATAATCCAAGAGAGTGTCCTTGAAAAAAGTTACCCCCATCTAATAAAATCAGACCTTCTTTATTATTTATAATATCTATTTTAAGTTGATCAACATACTTAGAAAATGCAGATCCTCCTAAAATTGTTGGAGGATATTGAGGATTCATAAAATTAGCTGTTTGAGAAGATATCATACCATGAATATCATTTGTAGAGACTAGGTTAATTTTTATTACTTCACCTTTTAAAAGCATAATAAAAAGTATAGCAATTAATTTTTTAGACATTAGTATAAGTAAGTTATACTCAGTTGAAGATTAAACTGTGAATCTCTAACAGTATCATAATTATTTCTAATATCACCCTCAACTATAAATAAGTCAGGATATGAAAAAGTTTGCATGTGATAGGTTCCAGAAAAATCAATTATAATATTAGATATTTTTTTACCACTTCCGAATGTGAAAATAGAATTTGGATTTAATGTTGGTAGAGGGTTTTGTTTATATATTAATCCAGCCCTGATTGGTGTTCCCATATCAGTTATATATTCAAAACCAAATTTATAGTATTTAGTATTTAAAAGATTAAGATGATTTTTATATTTAACATTATTAATTTCAAAATCAATTGACATAGGTTTATTATGATTAGATTCGTATGAGATTGCAAATGATGATATTTCGGGTTTCAGATAATTTAGACCATTAACAGTAAAATTATTATTATCCCAAAATAGATATAATCCAGTTGATGAGTCTATTATGACACTTTCTTGATTAATTTTTATTTGTGCACTTTGTTCAAAAGATAATCCAAAATTGAGTCTAGGATTCAATTTTAATATACTACTAAAAGTAAAAAAATTTGATGATTTTAGATCATAGTTTTCATTTATATCCGGTAATGTTGAAAGATTAGTAACATCAGGATATAAAGTGTCAACCTCGACAATATCATTTAATGTTGCAGGTAAAGTTATATTATTAGCAATACCAATACTGATATAATTGTTATTTGGTAGGCTTAATTTAAAACTAGAACCTAATGAGGTTACTTTTAATCCACCTTTTACATTGAGATTTTGATACCCTATGATAGGGTCCTTACTTGCGTATTCACCATCTTCAATACTATAACTTCCACGAACTTCTTCAGAGTACTCATAGGTAAAATTCGTAAGTGGTGCATAATTAAAACCAAAACCTAAAGAGTATTTTTTTGCAATATTTATTGTCCCAAATAAACCGCCACTTACATTATAATAGTTAAACTCATTTGCTACATAATCAGCATTAGTTAAAAATTCACCAAAGCTATCTCTAACAGGCATACTCCAACGCTCCCTAATTGATGTTGAATTTACTTGGAGATTCATTCCTATGATTTTACTATTTAAGCTTAAACTTGATGGATTAAATCTAGCTTGATAACTACCTGAAGAATTTAATAGATGCGTTTCTCCCATTGCTGTTGATCGAGCAGATCCAATGAACGAATTAGATCCATTCCATCTATTAAAAAGTGATTGTGCATTGCATAACGAAAAAGTGAATAATAGTATTGAAATTTTATATAGCATAACTTATTTGTATTCTGTAATCAAATTTTTCATTAGTAGTTATTGGGTTGGTAATCCAACTACCAGATTTAGTTTGTCCATCAACTATACGAGTTGATGGACTCTCATTTGTATAACTTACTTTAAACATTATTCTAAAAAGTGAAGTTGGTTTTAAATCAACAGAAGCCCAGTTATGTACGGATCCATTTTCAGAATTAAAGACTCTAAAATCTGTATCTTCAAAATACCATAAAAAACCATTTATATATATGAATCCTGTTTTAAATGAAAAGTTTTCAGTAGGATTGTGAAATATACTAATTCCAATGGATTCATCAGGAGAGCCTATATTACCTACTAACATATTACCACCTAGAGCATTATCAGTCAGTCTAGGTCGTGGTGAAAATGTTGTATATCCATTAGAATATAATATTTCAAATTGATTGTATTTTGACATTCTGAGTCTAGCTGTAATTCTAGTTTCTCTGGAGTAAAAAGGACTTGGATGTTGAAGGTCAAATGAACCTCTAGCTTGCCATTTTTGACGTACTTTTATTCTGCAGTTAAAGGCTGGTCGCCAATCAATAGTTGCAACAGATCTATAGTATTTAGCATTATCAGCCTTTCGATTCCATGTATCCCAATTTAAATATCCAACCATAGAACGATGAAATTGGTACCTAGATGAAATAAAAAAACCTTCTTCAGCCTGAGGTTGGGGATTACCAGAATATAAAAAGCTAAAAATAGGATCAACTAGCCAATAATCATCTTCAAAAATACTTGTTTTATATCTTTGATAGTTAGAAAAAGATCGTTGATATGGATTATCATATTTTAAATCATAATTTCTATAAACAGTAATTAAATTTAAATTATCAAATTGAGAAAAAATACTTAGAACAAAAGCAGAAGGGTTACGTCCAAAAGAAAAGATATTATCATCTTTTAACATTTCACCATATTCAGCTTGAATTGACATATTTGATACTACAGTTGAAAAATCAAAACCCCTAACTCTAAAATATGATTTTGCCTTATCCCAAATTGGTGAGTCTGCAATTGAAGAGTCCATTGCAGCAATTTCAGAATCACTTGAATTAGTTATATATTGTAAATAGAATGCATCTCCAGAATAATTATCATAATCATCTAGACTAAAACTAGGGCCTGTATCATCATCTCCTCCTGTAATACTATTTATTACTTGAGGAATATGTTCTCTATCATAAAGGCTTTCAAAAAAAGAAAAACCTAAATTAGTTCCAATAATGGGAGAAAATCTAAGATTACCTCCCCATGTAAGTTCCATAACAGAATTTACAATATTACTGTATATGTTAGTAGAAACTGTATCACCATCTGTATTGATAGTGTATTTCCCGTTAACTCCAAATGGAAGTCTAGGTTGCATTATAATAAGAGATGTAAAACTACTATCTGCATTAATAATTGCATCTCTAGGATGAATTGACGAAAATAGGGTCGCTCTTAATTTATTAAAACTAATTTGAGTCGCTAAACCTTGCATAACATATTGAGATGAACGTGTTAAATCTCCATGGATCCCTTCAGCTCGTTTTGAAAATCCAAATCCAGTTCTTCTAGGACTAAAATTATCATTTGTTTCAAATATGACCCCTTGTCCAAAAGAAGATGTAAAATTCCCAAGTATTAATTTTTCTAATTTTAAAACTCCAAATGAAAAATTTTCAAATTGCAAAAAACCTTTTAGTGTAAAAATACTATCAGGTTGGCCCATGTATTTGTTATAAGATAAGCCTCCTTTTAAATTTAAATCAGATGTAATTGAAATTTTGTGAAATTGCTCTGGAATACTTGTATTTTTAAAAGCTTCAATATTGCCATCATCGTCAGGATTAGAAGTTATTGGAAGAGTTCTAAACAGTGAATTAAATCTCACATGGAATCCTTTTTCACTATTAGATTTATCTTTAAAACGAACAAAGTCAATTAAATTCTTATATCCCCAATAACTTATTCCTGGAGAATTTTTAAGTTCAAAATTTCCATTAATATATCCACGTTTTTTTTGTTTAAGAACGGCTGTTACATCTATTGGACTTAAATTAGGTAAAGCCATAAGGTCATCATAGCTCATATTATTTATATTTTCAGGTTCAAAAAATTTATCTAACCAAATTTCAGATAATCCCTCAGTACTTCCTTCGTTAGATATCCATCGACCCATTTTGTAAGAAGCCTTTTTAAAATCATTTTCAAAAGTGGAATACTGAGGAGGAAGAATTGATATATAATTTCTGATATTATGAATATCTGTAATTGATATTGAATTTACATTTAGTAGATCATAAATATTTGATATATATCCAAGTCTATTTCTATAATCAAAAACATCATTAATTTGAGTTTTAGAAAGATTAATTGATTCTAAATCAGAGAACTCTGCTTTATTAAGATCTATTTTTTCTGCCATTAAAAAAGAAAGATGAAATATTATAAATAATATTTTCAAATCAATCATATAGAAAAACCTATATTGAATTGATGTGTGATTGGGAGAACATGATGACTTAAAAGTCCATAGCTGATAAATTTGTTTGAAATTATAAATTTAAAACCTATTCCAAATCTATTTGGATTAGATTGTGCACCAGTATATAGTATTAAATTAGAATTTAAGTTATATTTGAATGCAGCTTTTGTCTGGATATTATCACTCCCTAATAAATGTTCAGAAACTAGACTTGTAGATAAATAGGGAGCCGGTAAATATGTTATTCCAACGTTAATTCGTCTAGGAAGAATTTGGTTTGAGGTTCCTTTTCCTAATGAGGATGAAGAAATATTTTTTAAATAAACACCAAATCTATACTTGGATCTTAAGGATGAAAGAAATCCTATATCGATAGAAAAAGTTGAAGTATCACCTAATTCTATCCCTGTATTGCCATCTCCACTTAAACCAGCAGATTTTCCTAAGCTCCAATTGATTAAGTTAATAGTATATCCAAATGATAAATGTGAATTTTTATCATTTTGAAGATAATATCCTTTTCCTAAAGAAATTACCTGTTCTTTAGATAAACTTACTCCATTATATTTTGTTTCAAATTCTTGAATTGCAAAAGATGTTTTACCTATAAAAGGTAATTTAGCTGCGAGAGTTAAATTATGAGATGGAAGCCACGAATAACCATAAAGATTACTGGTTCCTAAACCAAGAAGCAACTTTTTATCTTGAATTTCTACAATTCCTGCAGGGTTAGAAAAGATACTCCATTCGTTTCCTTTTTCAGCTACTATGGCCCCAGCCATAGCGGATGATTCTGCATGAGAATATGTATTATCACTGATATATTGTGAAAATAAATTCCCAACTATTAGAATAAAGTAAATAAATTTCATTAATTTTTTATACCTACAACTATTGGTGCAGAGTCATAAGATGTTGCCCCTGTTACCGGATTCATTACTTCAATATTTATAATATATGTTCCTGGAGAGACTATTTGTCCCAATTTATCCCTTCCATCCCAAGCTGAACTAGCTTCTGCCCTTGTAACAGTACCAGCATTTGTATAATATTTATCAACTAATGATGTTATAAATCTACCAGACACATCAAAGATACGTATAATTACTCTAGAATTATTTGGAAATTCGTACTTGTAATTTATTACTTCCCCAAAAGTTGGCAGTAGAATAAAAGACGCAGGTTCAATATTAACTTCTGCTTCTAAATCTGCAGAATAAAATCCTTCTTGGTCATATGATTTAATGACAGTATAATTTTGTGGACCACAAATTAAGACTTGTTTTTCACCATCATATTCAAAAACACTTCCTTTTGCCTCTACTAAGAACCGACCAAATGGAGGCGTAATTAAATAGCTTGATGTATCATCATTTGCTATATTCCACTCCGATGGCCATATTGTTGTTTCAAGCCTAAATCCATCTTCATCTTCAATTGTTAATGCATGTGGACCACCATATACAGTAATATCAAAGTAATCAACAATTAAGCCTCTCAATCTAACTTCTGGACATACTGGCTCACTATCACAATAGCCATTAGAAGAGGCATTACAATCATAAACCCCATTTATTACATTCTCGAATTGAATAAAACAGCTTCCATCATCCTTTTCAGCTAACGAGTTATAATTTGGGGCTGTAGAATCAGTACACCCCATTTTAAAAATTGCGGATATATGCCAAGCATCTCTAAAGTTTTCACTAGTTTCATCATCACCAGTAATTCCATTCCCTTCGGATTTTATTTCATTATTTTCTAAAAGCGATAATCTACTATAAGCATAGTTTCGTTCAGCTTTTATATCAAAAAATAATTGACTATTAACAGATGTATCATTTTTGTAGTTATAAATCCCGGTTTTATTAATTGGGTTTTGATAAGCACCCCATAAGAAATAATCTACATCTTCAATTAGACTTAGATTTGATCCGTCCCATTTAAATAATATAATTAATTCTGAATCATCATCTATTTTATTTGATGAGGATCCAAATGAATCAGATTCAGGTATTTGCATAAAATTATAACTGGATTCAAACATTGTAATATCTGGAATAAAATCATCTCCATAAAAATCATTATAATTTTCATTTAAAACAATGTGCATAGTATCACCTGGTTCTATACTAATATTTGGAAATTGAGTTGTAAAACCACTAAAACTACTTGATGGTGATAAATCATTTTCTGTCTGCATTTTAAAATATTCTTCATCGTCCGAAATATAATAATTTTGGAGGTTAATAGAATTCTCTGTTGGATTTAAAATAGAAAAAGATTCAGCTTCATCAGGCTGTGTTACAATTCTTACTAAAATTAAATGATCTGCAACTGCACAAAAACTAAACGCAAAAATGATTAAAAATTGAATTATATACATAGATTATTGGCTAATTAGATGAAATTTCATTTAGCATATAGCTAATTTTACATAGATTATATTAGAATATGATTATATTTTTTTTTCAATTAAAAAAAAACCCCTGAAATTATTTATAACAGGGGTTTTTTAAGTTTAATGGAAATAGAATTATTTCATTAAAATAAGTTTTTGTGTAAGTACTTCACCAGTAACTTCGGCTTTAACAAAGTACATTCCACTAGGCGCATTAGATGCATCCCATGTCAGATTATAACTACCAGCATTCATAATTCCATTTAATAAAGTTGCAACCTCATGACCAGCAACGTTGTATACTTTAATAGATACAAAGCTTGCTTCAGGTACATCTAAAGTCATTTGGGTTGTTGGATTAAATGGATTTGGATATGCTGTAGAGAGTCCAAAGGTCTTTGGAGAAATAATTGCATCTATTCTAGAACTACTATTTCCTATAATCATTTCTGTTATATCAAAATCACCTACAAAAGAGAAAAGCTTATCTTCTCTTGGCTCTACAATCACTAGTTTTGTACTATTATCCTTAGTTTTATATTTTGCAACTAATGCATTACTTGTAAGGTCAATTTTGAAATCACTACCATGAGATAAAGTCATTTGAATTCCACCTATATAACCATCTGAGCTTAACAACAAATCATCATTACCAATTCTTACTTTTGCTGAGCTAGCATCGTTTAATCTACCTCCAAAAATAAGATCAACAATTTGAATAATATCTAAGATGTCTATACTACCATCACCATTGCTATCGCTACAGGCAAGATCAAAGTCAAAATTACTGTTAATAATTGAGTCTACAATTTCAACAATATCGAGAACATCGACACTTGAATCACCATTTACATCTCCCATTGAGCAATCTGCTTCACAATCACTACAGCTGTTAAAACAAACTGAATCTAATACTATATCAGAATCACCGACAGTAAATACACGATTTCCATATTCTGAACCTTCACCTGCACCGCAGCCCAGATCATTGAAGTTAACTTCCCATTCACTACCATTTTTAAATTTATATTCATATGTGGTATTAGATAAAAGAGTTAGTGTAGCAGACCATATACCATCTTCATCTTCATCTGTCATATCATAATAGCCATAAGGATCATCTATGTAAAGATCTAGTCCATACCCTTCAGTATCTACAGTTTGTCCAGACATATTTACATTAAATGTAACATTGATATATGCATTACCATTACAATCATAACCGTCTTCAGGATATGTACAATCACCTTCTTCTCCCGCATTACAGGCGCTATCATCATTACAGATTTCAGTAAAATTATGTGGATGGCTACCTAGATACGTCCAAGTATTTTGGTCTAATACGACCCATTCAGAACTATCTAAATCACCTGCAGATTCATCCCAATTTCCATTATTACCTGATGATACTGATATATCACGAACCAATGTATGGTCTTTTGTAGCATTACTAATGCCAGCAACTTCCCAACCACTTCCAGGATCTTCTCCAATAGCTCCAATAATATCTAATATTGTACCACTTCCTATTTGAGTTAGTGCAAAAACATCATCTCCATTACTAAGGTAGGTAAAGTTTTGATCACATTCTGCTAATATTAAATCATCAGAGGAACCATGACAGACTACATAAACATCTCCACTTGCAATAGTTGTTCCAGAGTCAAATGTTACGTTATCAGGATAATCCCAATTAACACCATCATCGCAACCATTTGAACAGCTCGATAAAGAATAGCCACCAAGATCAACATCACTTTCAGAAGCATTATATATTTCAAGATACTTATTATTGCTTGATCCTTCTGCATATTCTGAGAAGAATAGATTATCTGGTTCAATTACAGGGTAATCACATGATCCATCATCTGTATTTGCATTCTCATCATAATTCTCAGCATTTGAATCAGTACAGCCTGGTAGACAGTCTTCGCAAGCACCAAAACAAACTGTATCAAGGTTGCTAGCTTCTGATACTGATAAATCTCTATTCCAATAATCACCACTTAGTGAAGCACATGGCAAATCATCTACATTCTCATAATTCCATCCATTTCGGTATTTAAATTGATAATTACCAGGTAATAAAGAAACTGTAGCAGTACAATGACCATCTTGATTACATTCCATAGAAGTTGCATCATCTGAGCTCCAACTAGAAAGTCCAAATATTCTTACTCCATTTTCAACATCTATATCACCAGCATAACTCATATTAACATTGAAAGTTACATCATATGTTTCAGGACAAGCTTCTTCACAGGATCCAGCACATATAGAAACTGTCATATCTGAGTCTGAGACAGTAAATCCATAATTAGCATAATCATCTCCAGGAACAAAGTCGCATTCAGATGGAGCTGTATATTGAGTTGATGAGCCCCAAATATCATTGTACCATTCGTTAATTGACGTATCAACACATAAAATTGTATATTCATAGTCACCGTTAGCCAATCCTGTTATTGTCATAGAACTATCATTTTCTGTAGTCGCTCCCCATCCTGACCAATTATCAAATGAACCTGTAACACTTACTAATCCACAATCTTCAACACCATCAATATCAAATGTAACTGAATATTCATTAGATTCTGAGTCTTCGTCATCAAATAATTCACTACAATTATCTGCAACAAGACAATCATTACAAGCATTAACAAATTCCATTACATCATCATATTCTGATGTCTCAAATTCTTCCCAGTAGCAACCTTCAGTATTGACACAAGTATCATAATCAAAATAATTTCCACACCCATCAGCACCATCACAAGGTTCATCAGATGGTTGACTTTCAGTACTACAATCATTTAAACAGGAATCATCACTCCAGCTTCCGAAAATTCCACAAATTTGGTTGGGCGTTAAATCACCTTGATTAAAATCAAAGAAATTTGATAGAGTTTCGTATTCAGGACAATCGCTAATACAATCTGGAGTATTTGCGTCAGGGCAAATATTAGGATTTTCTAAAGTACTAGCCTCTGCTGTTCCGCACCAATAATCTCCATTTAAATCTTCAAAGCAATACATTTCATCATCGCTGCTATCATTTGCACATACTGTTCCAATTTCATCAACTCCTGGAACACAAGTTGTATTAGCATATCCAACAATATCGCATGATTCATCACTATCATCTGTAGAGCAATCAGATTCACATGAAGCCCAGCAATATGCTTGTGTTTGACTAGAATTCATATCACCTGCTGTAAATTGACGATTATAATAACCATCTGCTTCTACTGCACATTCTAAACCAGTTAAATCTTCTTGATCATTCCAGCCATCAATTGTAAACTTATAATCATGAACCTCTCCAGGACTAAAATATTGTACATGGCTCCAAATACCATCTCCATCGTCATCTGACATATTATTAAAACAAGATCCACACCATCCATTATAGGTGCCATTAACATGCGGCGTACCAGTAACATCATCGGGTAAATCTAATTCAAAAACAACTTCGGCAAGACCACAAACAGATCCACCAACTTCAGTACAATTCCACCAGCCGTCCCACCATGGAGCAGATGTATTATCTTCCCAAAGACAACCTGTATCAGTTGGAATATCTGAACAAGAAGCATATGTACAAGTTGAAGTTCCATATTCATTAGTAGATTGCTCTGTTGCATCTGGATCATAATTTGTAGCATTAGAATCCATACAACCTAAAACTAATGCTGGTGCAAAATCATG
>MDTB01096451.1_pt1 | contig 12148 bp, 16 predicted proteins | sample 811161 | NCBI WGS metagenome assembly MDTB01 (sample SAMN05326650, study PRJNA326480) | marine metagenome | isolation source: seawater | place: Mediterranean Sea | collected 2009 | reverse complement strand
TTTTCTTAAAGATATTTATTTAAAGTGTATATATTTTTTTGCTTATGTCCTAAAGCTTTATCATCTACAAAAATATCAAACGACGGTTTTCCAAGTAAAAGTTTATGAAATTTTAAATTCCATTTTTTTAATTGATTATAAGTTTTTTTATAACCTTGCCTCTTAGCAGCATTAATATTATCATTATTTCGACCCATATATCTTCCAGTAAATATTTTAATAGTATGACCCTTATCATAAAGGCTATTTATCAAAAAAATTACTTTTTTTTTAGGTTTGGCTTTAAAATAGTCTTTTTTAACTGTTGTGCAAATAGTGTTATCTATATCAAAACAGAAAGTTTTTTTTTTCATTTTAAATCTTAAAAATTTTTTTAATTAATGCTCTAATTAAAACTTTTGTATTAATATCCTCCACTTTACTTGGTAAATAAATTTGATTAGGTAATCTACTTTCATAATGTGTCTTAAGAGTAAAAAACTCTTTAGGTGTCATTTCTTTTCCTCCGCCCTGATAAGGAAATTTAAATTCCTCTGAATTATTTTTTTTCAAAAGATAAAACATGCATATGTTATCAAGGTTATTTAAATTAATTAATTTTAAATATTTTCTATCTAGAGGAATGGTTATAGATTTTTCACCGTGATTTATTACAAAACATGAGTGGATAATTGAATAATTATTAGCGGCTGCAACATTATCAATAGAGCTATCATCAAATCGATAGTAGCCATTTCCATTAAGATAAGCCTGATAAATCATCATATAACCAGAGTTTTTACAAAGATTATGCATGGTTCGGTAAGCTTCCACTATATTAAAAGGATGTTCATTATTGCCAATATCGGTAACTAAGTCGTACTTTCCAAATAGATCTTTATTTTGAAGCGGCAAATTTAAATCATGGATAATGTGCTTATTATTATCGTTTTTATCTCTTTCTAGTTTTACTAAATCAATTCGTTCTGCTGTTTTGATACCAAGAGATTTCCAAAAAATAGATGCTGAAACTCTTGGTCGATTTGGAAATTTTTTTGAAAGATGCCATAAATTTTCATCAAATTTAATATTATTTCTTTCAAATCTTTTTTTGATCTCACTAAATACTATTGCAACATCCTGGTCACCCATATCTATAACTGAATTTATTTTTTTAAAAAAATCTCTTTGATGAAGATCTAAGATTATATCAGCAACTAATTTACCTAAAGCCATTTTTTTTCCTTTCGTTAAATTTATATTTGATTTAAAAGTTTAAGACCCGAGTCAAGTCCAGATCTTTTTTCTATTTTTATTTACAACATCTCCCTTTATAAACTTCCTATCTGAACCAACTATTCTTCTAATAGTATATAAATCTGATTTTTTTATCTTGTTAATATTATTATTCCATATCTTCCAATTATCCCAATTAGCACTAATATTTTTTCCTGTAATTTCTTTACTAAAATTTGAACTAAGAAAAAAAATTAATTCTACTATCTTATTGTAATCTGTCTTATTATTGTTTTTTTTATTAAGCTCTCGTATCATTTTATTTCCTAGAATTTTTTTTCCTTTTATAATGATTTTTTTAAACATTTTTGTATTCATCACTCCGGGTGAAACAGAATTGATTTGAACATTTAATTTCAATAATTTGAGTTCTTCTGAAATATTTTCAACTAATCTTACAATACCAGCTTTTGACGCTGCATATGGATTTCTTAATATTGAAGGTGATGAAGATCCTCCTCCCGCAATTTGGATAATCTTTCCTTTTTTTTGTTTTTTGAAAATTGGTAAAAGTAGTTTGATTATAAGAGCTGGACTTAAAAAGTTAACTTGAATTGTCTTTTTGAATTTTTTCCAATCTAGATCTTCTAATTTCCCCATGGGTCCTAACATTGCTGCATTATTAATGAGACAATCAATTTTTTTAAATTTGTTTTTAGTAAATTTGACAAATTTATAAACTTCTTTTTCTTGAGAAAGATCAATTTTATAAAAATATATTTTTTGATAATATTTGAGATCTTTATTTAATCTATAAAAAGCACTTTTAATTTTTTTATAATTACTTGAACATATTATTAAATTTGCATTATTTTCTATAAATCTTTTTGCTATTTCAAATCCAAGCCCTTCGCTTGCTCCTGTTATAATTATATTTTTATTTTTAAAAGATACTTTAAGATAATTCATTTAAATACTAAGGATATATTTACTAATTAATTTGTCTCTAGTTAAATTAATTTTTCTTTTTTTTTTAATTAAATTTGAAAAATGCTTATGTTCTGACTCAAACGATGTATCATTTTCTGAAAATTTTATTATTTTCTCACTCGGAATACCAGATGGAAGTTTTCGTTTATATAGTTTTAAAGTCGGCTTACCCCATTTTGCTAAAGACTCTATTTTTGCAGACCCTTTTTGCCCAAATATTTCTATACAAAAGGTATTTTTCCAAGAACAGAATGAGCTTACTAGCTCAAGATTAATTTCTCTCATTTTCATCCTTAAAATTGAATAATCAGGTGAGTTATTCTCAAATCTTTTTTTTAAAACATTAAGATTTTTTATTTTTTTATTACCAAAAAAAAATAGACTTAAGTCAAATAAATGACTTCCTAAATCAGACAAAACCCCATTGCCTTTATCTCTCCATTTTTTTAATCTTATGTTTTTTGCAGTTCCGTTTCCATAAAACATCCTGCAATTATAAATTTTTCCAAAAAATGATCTATTTAGATACTTTTTTAGTGTTATTATACTTTTCTCAAATCTTAAATTATAGGCTGTGTATAATAAAATGTTCTTGTTTTTTAATTTTTTTTCAATCAAATTTAAATTTTTTTGGCTTTTAATACTCAATGGTTTTTCTACAAGTATATTTTTAGAGTTTTTGATGCAGAAATTTATAATCTTCAATTTTTCACCTTCAGGAACACATAAAAATACAGTGTCATAATCATTGATCGGTGCATCCTCAATTTTTATAAAATCTGCTTTTTTATTACTATCTACAGTATAAATTAGTTCACTAGTTTTTAGTAATTTTTTTCTTTTCTGACCTTGAGTTCCTAAGCCTGCAATAAGCACTTTCATAAAGATTTTAAGATGTTTTGTATTTGAGCGATTTTATGATTTCTTGCAATTTTTTTTCTATTTTTAAAGGATCAATTGCTTCATTGCCTTGAATCTCACAAACACATGCTGCTGCAACAGAACCCATTATGCATGATGTAGATATAGATTTTGTTACCAAATAACACAAAGTAGAGTAGGCTAATAATCCATCTCCGGCACCCACTGCATCGACGACATTTTTAACAAAAGGGGGAATTGCATATGAATTTATATTTTTAAAATTTTTGTTTTTTACTGCTATAGCTCCCTTATCACCAAGTTTAAGTATAATATTTTTTGCACCTGAAATTTTTGTCAAATTTCTTATTACTTGACTTACATTGCTATCCTGATCACCAATTGAAAATCTTGCCTCCTTTTCGTTAGGAGTTATTAGATCAAAATTTTTAAAATCTGTAATGTTCCCCCATCTAGTCGCAACTTGGCTGTCAGCTACTTTTAAAGTTTTTTTATTAATGCTTTTTATTAAATGTGAGATTGTTTGTTTGTTAAATATACCATGTCTGAAATCGCAAAGTATGACTGCATCAAAAGATTTTTTTTTACAAAAATCTGTAATTTTTTTTAATATAATTTGTGAAATTGGCTGATTATCTAATTTATCTATTTTTAATAACTTATAGTCGTTAGCCATTATAACATTTTTGTTTGTTGTCGGTCTAGTTTCATCAATTAAACAATTAAGATGAATTTTTGCTTTTTTTAAATCTTTAATAACATAATCTTTTAATCTATCGTTCCCAAGAACCGAGGTAAAAGTTACATCTGCCCCAGCTTTTCTCAGATGCTTAGCAACTATTCCTGCTCCACCTACAAAATCTTTTTTTCCTTGATAAAGGACACTTGGAGTTGGAGTTTTTAAATATCCTCCAATTAATAATGAATTTGTATAAGTATCAACTATAGTGTCTCCAATAACATGTACTTTTAATTTTTTAAATTTTTTTATAATTGATTTAAAATCATGAAGTTTTATTTTTTCTTTCTTAATTAGATCCTCTAATTTATAGGCCTCAATTTGAGGTCTAGATAAATTAATTAGTTGTGTCGATGAATAAACTATATCCCCTGGAGTGAACATGATTTTACCACCATATTTTTCTAGTTCTCTTAATTCCTCTTTAGTTGCTGGGTTAAGGCCTTTAGAGGTGTATTCAAAGCCTTTAGCAAAAAAATCTGGTTTTAGCTTTGAAATACTGCTTAAAGGTTTTTTGTTATAATCAATAAAAACGTAATCAACGGTTTCAAAAGACGCCAAACTTTCTGCTCTTATATTTTCCGGAACAAAAGGTTTATTTGTCCCTTTTTCAATAAATAGATCTGCAGTTATACTCACAACCAGTATATCTGCTTGACTTTTTGCGTAAGCTAAATGCCTAATATGTCCAGGATGAACAACATCAAAATTACCGTGACATAAAATGACCTTTTTTTTTCTAGGTCTTTTACCAACAGCTTTAATCAAGTCTTTTAATTTTAAAATCTTATTCTTCATTATTTAAAAGTCTTAAACCATTTTTGTGTGGCGCCTTTAATTTTTTTTTTGCTCCACAACGGCGCGTCACTCCAATAATCAATATTTTCTAACATTTGTTTTACACCGTCCTCAAAACTTTTTTTTGGTATCCATTTAAGTTTTTTTCTAATTTTGGATATATTTGCACAAGAGAAACGAGGTTCCCCTGGTCTGTCTGGCAAATTTACTTTTTTTCCTCCTATCAATTTTGCTAGATAATTGATTTTAATTTGTTTTCCTGATCCTAAATTAAAATACTCCCCAGAAATACTTGATTTTGCAGCTTTAAAAAAAGCATCTGTTACATCGCTTACGTGGATAAAATCTCTTGTCTGATTTCCATCCCCCACTACCGTTAATGGTTTGTTAGCTAATTTTTGTCTTAAAAATACACCAAAAACAGCTCCGTAAGCGCCCGTAGTCCTAACTCTTAAACCATAAGCGTTAAAGATTCTAATGGAATTAACTGGAATTCTATAGACCTTATTCCAATTCAATACAGTTTGTTCTCCTAAATACTTACTAAAAGCATAAGGATGTAAAAGATTAATTTTTGCATTTTCGTTTATATTTTTAGCTGTTAATCCATAACACGACGAAGAAGCTGCGTAGACAAGTTTTTTTATCTTAGAATTTTTTAACTCTTCCATTAACTTCAAAGTTCCGTAGGTATTATTTAAAAAATATTTCTCAGGATTTTCAATAGAAGGAACTATATCCCCCAAACCTGCAAAATGAAAAACATAATCAACATCTTTAAATAATCTGTTCATATTATTTAATTTACAAATATCTTTTTTTATCAAAACTAAATCGGAATTATTTTGATGTTGCTTGATGTTATCTAGTCTACCTCCACTTAAATTATCTAAGATATATACTTTGAAATTTTTTGTTAGCAAATGATCTACCATATGGCTTCCAATGAAACCAAGTCCTCCTGTAACTACTGCAATTTTTTTTTTCAATTTTTTTATTAAGTGAGAATTTTTACCACTTTGTCTTTTTTACTTGTAATTTAGGATGTGAAACAAAATAGTGCCAAATTACTGCTTGAAATGCTTCAGAAAGTGGGGTTATTAATTTTTTGCTAACTATTGGAACAGTAATTACGCAATTCCCCTTTTTGAACAAATAACCATCATCCCTACCAACTATTCCCAATACTTGTACTTTTCTTTTTAATGAAAAATCTATTGCTTTAATCAAATTAGTGCTAACGTTTTTTTTTTTATTTCCGCCGCCGACTGAAAAAATTATCACCGCATCTTTTTTATTAATATTACTACTCACAAGCCAGTCTTTAAAAGAATTATCCCAACCTTCATCATTAATACGTGCTGTAAGTTCTGAAACATTATCTGCAACTGTATAGGACTCCAAATTGCATAATTTTCTAAAATCATTTACAGCATGTGAACAATTACCAGCACTGCCTCCAACGCCCAGAAAAAAAAGTCTACCTCTGTTTTTCTTAACTTCTAAGAGTTTTTCTACGAAATTTTCAATTTTTTCTTTATCAATCTTCTTTGATATTTCAGAAATATAATTAAAATACGTCATAGAAAAATTTAGTTTTTTCATAATTTAAATCCTGATGAGTTTGCATCGTCAAAAAATTGTTTCACAGTTTCTACAGAATATTGATTTAAATCTTTTTTAAACAAACTTAACTTTGCTATTTGATTCGGTTGCATTGTAATAATATCTGTTTTTGATTTTATAGCGTTTATATAATCATATGACATTCTTGGACTTGCCCATAAAGTTCTACATTTAGACTCGTTATGTACTATATTATTAATTTCTTTCATAATTTCAAAAGCATCTTTTCCAGTGTCAAAAATTCTGCCAGCAAATACTGAAAGTATTGTTTTAGTATCTTTAATGCTTTTTAAAATATTTTGAATTTGGTTAAGTGTAAAAATAGCTGTAATATTCATTTTTATATTTTCACTAACTAATTTCATTATTACTTTCTCAGTAGACTTTGCGTCAGTAAATACGATTGGAATTTTTACAAATACATTGTCTCCTAAAGAGCCCAATTTTTTAGCTTGTTTAATCATATTATCTTCGTCGTCTGCTATAACTTCTAATGAGACTGGTTTATCAGAACATTGGCTTAATATATCTTTTGAGTATTCAAGATAATCTTTGGCGCCATGTTTCTTAAATATTGATGGATTGAAAGTGTATCCATCTATTTCTATTCCATAATCTAAATTGAATTCACTAGCTTTTACTCCATCAGCGTATAGATCTATTAGTTTATCTTTCATATTTATTTTTCATCATCATTTTTTCTACTTGTTCAAAAATAAAGTGACCTAAAAAAATATGAGCCTCTTGAATTCTTGCCGTATTTTTGCTTTTAACTATTAAATTTAAATCACTCATTTTTTTTGCTTTTCCACCCAAATTTCCTAAAAAAGATATTGAAGAAATATTTTGTTTTCTTGCTTGTCTCAAAACTTTTAATATATTAGCAGAATTTCCCGAAGTAGATATAGCTATCAATAGATCCCCCTCATTACCAAACGCCATCAAATTTCTAGAAAATATATTTGAGAAACCAAGATCATTTCCACAAGCTGTTAATGTTGATGTATCCTGAGCAAGACTAATTACCGGGTAAGCTGGTCTATTATTTTTTGGCTTCAATCTCACAAGAAATTCTGCTGCTAAATGTTGAGCATCCGCGGCAGATCCTCCATTACCACAAATTAAGACTTTATTACCATTGTTTAAGCAATAAAAAATTTTAGAAATAGCTTCATCTACTTTATCTTTAATTTGATAAAGTTTCTTATGAATCCTAATATTTTCAGACAAAGTATTTTTTAAATTCATTGTTCTAAAATTTGATTTATTTTCGAATATAGCTTTGTATTATTGAAATTATAAACCATCAATTTATTTAATTTATTATAATATTTTTTGTTCCATTCAAGATTAGACATACTATAAACATTTTTAATAATTTGCAGTATTTTTTTTTTATTATTAAAATTTGTGAAAAAGTAACTAGAATTTTTTGAGAGAAATGAAGGGTAACCAAAGGGATGGTAAATTTTTTTATTTTTTTTTCTTGAAGAAATTGAAATTATCTTTTTTTTACGACCGATTGCCTCATATCCAAGAGATGAGTCTATAAACATTATAGTATTAAATTGATCAATAAGTTTATAACTTTTATCTTTTTGGCGTTTAATCATTATGCCATTATTTTTTTTTGGTAATTTTGAAAAAAAATATTTTTTTTCTTTATCATAATTATCTAGTGAGGAGCCAGCTATATAAAATTTTATTTTATTAAACTGGCAAAATGCATTTAATATTTTGATAATATCTGGCTCAACTTTGAACTCTACATCGAATTTTGTTAAAAAATTTTCCCTAAAGTTTGAAATAAAAAGAATATCCCCTTTTTTTTTTTGATTTAAGATTTTATGATTATTGTTTCTAAAAGACCCTAAAATAATATAATTTTTGCAATTAATATATTTCTTATAATAACTTACTGAATTTTTTCCAAAAATAAACAAATAATCTATTGAAAAACTTTTTTTTTCAAAACTTTCATCATTTAAATGTCTCCATCCATTCTGAATTGCTGCAAATTTAATTTTTGGAAATTTTTTTTTTAATCCGTAAAAAAGGGGATCATTATCATTTAGAGTTATAACTAATTTTGGATTTGCTTCTTTAATAGATGATTCTAAATAGCTTTTAAATGAAAATTTAAACTTTAACATGTTTTTAATTAAGACTCTTAAGTTAAAAGACTCTTTTCTAGTTTCCAAAAGAGAATAGGAAAGTTTATCTTTTGCAATTTCAAGTGTTAATGAGTCGTAAAGTAAGAGATCTTTTTGATGAATCTTTCTAATGGTATATCTTGCTTTTATAAGAATTTTTAAAATTTTTAGAAACTTTGCCATCTGATTTTTAGGATTAATCAATCTTTTTTGATATGGGCTCTAAGTTTTTCTGCTATAGGTTTTTCAATATCTAATATTGTTTTCTCTTTAATGCTTTTGTCTACGGCTTTTTCAATTTTTCTAATACCTCCAATTAATTCTTTAAAGGCACTTGGAGTAATAGATGCTGCTTGATCACTTCCATACATAGTTCTATCCAAAGTAAAATGTCTTTCTAATGAGGATGCCCCTAGAGCTACTGCAGCATAGGATATTGCCAAACCTCCTTTTTCATGTCCGCTGTATCCTACTTTACATCCATATTTTTTTGATAAAATATTTATTAAATTTAAATTGGCCATCTCATCTTTAAAAGGATATGCTGAAACGGTATGCATTAATTCAAACTTGCAATTTTGTTTTTCAAAAATTTCTACAGCTTTATCAATTTCTTTAAAGGTGCACATTCCCGTGCTTATAAAAGTATATCTCTTTTGTTCAGCGACCCTTTTTAAAAAATTTTCATCTACAATCATCGCCGAAGCAATTTTATTATACTCGAGGTTAAAATTTTCTAAAAATTTAAGGCTATTTAAATCCCAGGCAGAGGCAAACCATTTTATTTTTTTTTCTTTACAATATTTATCAATTTCTTGGTAAGACTCTTTGCCAAACTCTAGTCCTTTTTTTTGGTCTCTTTGAGTAGTTCCCCAAGGGCTTTCTCTTTTTGAATTAAGTAACTCTTCAGAATAAACAAGTTCGATATCTCTTTTTTGAAATTTTACTGTGTCAGCCCCAGCATTAACTGACTCGTCAATCATTTTTTTTGCTAAGTCCATGCTACCATTATGATTGATTCCAATCTCAGAAATTATAAAACAAGTCATTGAAAGTGCCTTTTTAAGTTATTAATTATTTGAATATCCTCTTTCTCATCAATTTGAAAGCTATAGATTTTTTTCATTTCAAAATTACCGATATTTCCGAATAGTCTACACTTTTTCTTTAAAAATTTTTTTGAGTCAAAAATATAAAATGACCCATTTTCAAGATAATTATTTTTGATTTTTTGTCTCATAGGTCTTTTTTTATAATTATAATTAGCCTTAATTTTTCTATTTAATTTTTTCCAAACAAAATAATCTGAAGTTTTTTGTGAAGTAAACAAACTATCAAATTTTTTTTCATAAAAAAAATTTAGAGCCTTATCCATAGATTTTTTGGGTCGAATTGGGGATGTTGGTTGGACACCAACTACAGTGTCAATTTTTATATCATAATTTTTTTGTATAAATTTAATTGAGTGTAGCCAAGCTTTTTCTGAGGATGAATTGTCTCCAGAAATTCTTTTAGGCCTTTTAATTGGGTTTGCCCCAAATTTATTTGCTAAATTTAGAATTTCATTATTATCTGAACTAACCCATACTGAATTAATTTTTTTTGAATTTAAGCAAGTTTTAATTGACCAATAAATTAACGGCCTACCATTTATTTTTAAAATATTTTTGTTCTTAATTCCTTTAGAGCCTCCTCGAGCTAAAATTATTGCAACTACATTTTTAGGCATTAGCTTCTCCCCCAACTCTAATTAATTTATGTCCAACATCGTAAGGCTTCCACCTCTTAATAGTTTCTAAAATTTTAGGTTTTTTTACTTTAGTAATCCTAATTCCAAGAAAATCTGTTAAAAATTTATTTATAAACCTTATCATTTAATTTTTTTATTTTTTTCTCAAGAACAAAGTTATTGTTGAGCCATAAAATGGAGGAGAAATTTTTTTTTTACTATCAAACATACGTAATAAGTTTTTTTTATTAAAAAATGGAGTTTCAAAATAAGGGTAATTTATATCTATAACTTCAAAACCATAACTTCTTACAAATCTTATAAGAGAGTCTTGTGAAAATAAACTTACATGCGTCTTGTCCTTTAATAGTCTAAAATTATTTCCAAATTTTCTAGCTGCTGCACTATCAAAATCTGGTGTTTCTAAAATTAATATACCTTTCGATACTAGTTTTGACTTTATTAGTTTTAAAAAATATTCAGGTTTTCTGTGATGTTCAATTATGTGTAGAGCTGTAATTACATTAAATTTTTTTTCTTTGTAAAAATCAATTTCACCAACATATACGTCGCAATATTTTGAAGCAGTTCTTGATGCAAACTTACTAATTTCCACACCATGTTTTCTCCATTGATTTCCTAGAGCAGATAACATCCAACCATGTCCGCAACCAACATCTAAAATTTTTCCTCCCCTCTTTTTCAAAAATGACAAGACGTAACTCATTTGTTTTAATTTAAATTTTCGTTCCTTTGTTAAATCCCTCAATTTTCCATCAGGATCCTTGACCAAACTGTGATAATTTTTTTCATATCTAATTTTTTTCGCTCTATTAAATTTGATGTAAAATTTTTTGGATGAGAATAGTTTTTTGATTTCTTTATTTAGTAAGAATTTTCTTCTCATTTTAAGTAAAAATTATTTTTTAAATTGCAAAGCTCCGCACTCCGTAAAAACCTGTTTTTTACAAGATACATAAATTATAGTTTTAGGCGGGCTTAAATAAAAACTGTTTTCTTTGAATAGTTGTTTTTAAATTACCCATATAAATATCAATCTTATTTTTTTGAAGATTAATAATTTTAAAAATTTTTTCTACAAAAGGACCGGTTGTAAATTTATAATAATTATTTAGATTTAGTTGAAAAAAGCTTTGGGTTAAATATCCGTCTTTATTCTCAGATTTTTTACATTTATCAATAAAATTACTAATTTCATTTTGTGATTCTACACAACCAGTTAAAAAATATTTTAAACCTCTTGAATATTTTAATTTATTTATTGTCTCATTCCGCGCTAAATCTTTATGAAAACAAAAAAAATAATCACCCATTAGATCTAGCTCTTTGTTAAAAAGTTTATTTTTTTTATATTTCTGAAGAAGTAATTTTGGATTGTAAATAATAACTTCTTTTCCAAGTTTTTTCAAAAAGTCTTGTTTAAGCAATTCTATTCTTTTTTTATCGATTTTGATTATTGTCCACATTATTTATCTTTTTTTAATTCTTTTTTGAGTTCATCGTATTCTCTCATTTTTTTTTTCATGAAGTTAATTGTTAATTTCGTTCTTTCAGAAATTCCTTTAGGTGTAATCACATATTGTAAGTAACTTATTTTATTTTTTTTTTTTTGAAAATTTTGAAATTTAACAAGACCTTTTTTTTGAAGAGCTTTCAAACAGTAATTTAATTTTCCAAGACTAAAACCTAGTTCTTCAGCTAGTTCTCTTTGAGAGGACTCTGGATTTTTTTGTATTTTTCTTAAAACTTCAAAATGATCTTGTTCCATGCTAATTTCATTGTTCAAAATTTGAACAGTTATATCGTTCAAATTTTGAACAGTAAAGTCAAAATTTTACGGAACACAATACAATTAGTGATCTAGGATTAATTACGTCTATATATAGATAAAAATTATTTTCAGTGCATAAATCAAGCCAATTGAGCTATTAGTACTGGTCAGCTACACACGTTACCGTGCTTACACATCCAGCCTATCAACGTAGTGGTCTACTA
>MDTB01090231.1_pt1 | contig 12148 bp, 11 predicted proteins | sample 811161 | NCBI WGS metagenome assembly MDTB01 (sample SAMN05326650, study PRJNA326480) | marine metagenome | isolation source: seawater | place: Mediterranean Sea | collected 2009 | reverse complement strand
CGAATATCGAAACGACAATTGTAATCGAAACTGGTTGGTCTTGCATAAGGTTTAATTCTACGTCTTTTTGAAGGTTGTCCGTACATATTAATTAATACATATATATTTATTTATATAGGGATTAAATCTAATTTTAAAATTTATACTCTAATAAAAACCTCCATTCTGTCTAACAATTTACCTTCGTCATTTACACATTGAGCATTGTCTTGACGATATTTAGGTGAGCCTTTAAATGGCAGATGATGAACTACACCAATAGGTATCCTCAATTCACACTGGTCCCAATCAGTAGGGTTGTTAGGGTCCATTACTATTTCTTTTGGTTCAACAATTGGAACAACTTTATAATAAGATGGAACTGTCGCTCGTATTGTTTCTCTCATCTTTTTAGGTGTAAATTCAACTACAGTTTGACCCTGTTTTCGAATTCTTTTAAGGCCTAACCAAACGATATCGCCTTTTGTAATACCACCCACTCTAGAATTTTCTGATACTGGATGACGCCAATATGTTGGAACCCTACATCTTCCACGTACAGTTACGTTTAACAATCGTTGGTATTGTGAACCTCCGTCCATGTCATTTAACATGACACCTAACCAGTTAAAATCATCGAAGATACGCTCAGGTGTATTATAATACAATTGATCGTTTTCATTGCCATCTTCGCCAATATTTTTTTTTGTCCTCAAAATGTAATTTAATACTGGTATATTACACACAGTATGCATGGAAACGGAACGTCCAGAACCAGATATTTGATTTTCCTTCTTTACAAAAAGAATGTCCCCTTCGACATAATCTTTTTCCCATTCTCTTAAAAATGGTTTAGCAAATATTGGAACAGCAGCAGTTGAATTCGTCTGTAAATCTGTGACACTAGTTCGTATGGAAGGATTCATTAAAGACTGAACAGATGGTAATCCACCTCTTCTAGAAACCACATTAGTAGATGGGATAGCGCCTTTACGAATTGCTCCTGACGTTGGTTTGGGATTACTTAATTGTGATAAACTTGCCATTTTATATTGTTATTAATCGAGGTATTTATAGGGACATTATGAAAATGAATACGGTGTCATAGTTTTTGTTTGTTTTGAACCCTCTTTTGATAGTGGACCTTTATAGTATTTAATCAGGTCTAATTTATGTTTGGAAAGTTGTATCCATTGTTTAACAGCCGCACTATTGATTCTGGTCTCACCAGTCATGTTATTTCTAGATAAAATGTTCTGTCTACGAAAATGATACTGAACTGTGTTTGTGAAATGAATTTCTCTCGAAACCATACGTTTTGCATTAATACGGTGTTTGGAAAAATGATCTTTGCACATTTCAGCAGTGACGTCTGGAGCATCGAATCCCTGTTTTTTCAATGGATCTGTTACGTATTGTTTATACAAGTTGGCTTGAAGTTTATAAATTTCATCGTCACGAACGGCACCAGTCATAGCAGAATCAATTTCTTCCATTCTAGATATAATTTCATGGGCTTGACCAGTTCCACCATCACCATATTTACAGAGAGGACACATACAATCCACTTCATGTTCCTCCTCTTCATCGTCGCTGAATGCGGCTGGAACAAATTCACCTTCTTCCTCATCGTCATCGCCATCACCCCCTAGACCCAATAAATTTAAATTAGGAGCATTATCTATATTATCTAAATTCATATTAATATATGTTAAAAGGTTTTTATACTCAAATAATAACATAATTCCATCTCACATCTTCACAAAATGCTTGAAGCGATGTAAAAGCACCGGTTAACAATTCTTCACATGAGCGTTTCAAATCTTTCTGAACAAATTCACTTAATTTAGTAGGAGGAGTATTTTGATTGTTTAAAAAAAAATCTGCTGCCCATGGTTCCTGATACAACGCGAAAAATATTAAAGAATGTTTTATTAAACGGTTTTCATCATTAATAACATTTTTCAAAATCATGTTAAATCTATCCGAACGAGTAGTATACTTTTTTTTAATTTCATTTACGAACGTTTTACAAACTTCATTCAATTTTTTTGAATCCGGATCCATTAAAATACAATATAATAAATCTTCTGCCATTCTGCGTTTCTCCACCGTTTCCATTTCATCATATAAATGTTTATCTGTGTTCATACTATATTATTATATTATTGTGATTTATGATCGAAATACATAAATCCAACGTATTTGAGTGTCTATACATATATCACAATGGACGTAGAAGAATTTAAAATTTGTATTGAATATATTTTACAGCGGCGTTTCAATGAGAACGAAACCACACCGAACAATCTCACTATCAATGCAGTTAGAAATTATAATTTGATGAGAGCCCAAAGTGCTAAAAATATAGCCCAACTACTGAATAATAACGTGTTATTGAATAATATAAGACATTCGGTTGGTGTGGAACAATTAAACAATTCTCCACCGAATACAAAATGTATTTTATCCAATGAAATACTTAAACCAGAAGTAGGAAAAACACTTATATTGAACAAGGCCAACAATACCAATATACCTTATTGTATACACCAACGTTACTTAAAACACATCAATAATTATTTCTGTATAATGCACTTCGATAAAGAAGTAATAAAAGAATATACCGGATTCATGTGTCAAATAAATGATGTGGCAAATCTAAATAATATTGGGAGCTTTATAAGTTATAATAATTCATCGAATATAAAACGTTTACTTATTAAATTCAACAACATATGTGAAACATAATATATAGGGGTAGACATTAGTGTATTATGATACATATTTTGATACATATTTTATTATGTATCACCAAATTGGTTATTCGACCCTTGCGATTTGGTATAGTTATAATGTTAGAAAGTTTAAAAATTTTTCGAAAAGAAAAAAATTATATATCATTGTGTCAGTTTTTGGTCGTATTTTCGAGCATGAATGAATATATTATTCCAATTGAAAAACACCTTATTTATATTTTTTTAGGGTTATGTCATATGTTTCATCTGTTTTATGTATTGTGGTCCATGTCAAAAAAAGGAACTAAAATTATTTCATTGGTAATTGTAAGTATTTTATCATGTTTACCAAATAAATTATACAACGTATATAATGTATCATGGCATGCTTTTTTAATACGTTTAGTAATCTTTAGAATAATTATTAATAGAATAAGAAAAATTAAAAATAAAATAAAAGATCAATCGAGATGGTTATGGATTTTTTTTGTACATGAATACGCATTGATATTAATTATTCCACAGTTAATTATAGAAATATATTATATTTAATCCAATCTTCTACGTTTTAAAGGTACATACTCTTCTTCAGATACGTACTCTCCACCTTCCATATCATCTGAAGATACTTCCGAACTTGTTTCCAATTCGAATTCGGAACTATCTTCATCTGTTTCTGATTCATCCTCATTGAATTCTTCTTCTTCCACTTCGTCCTCTTCTTCTTCGTCGTCATCATCATCGTCCACTTCATAGTCTTCGTCTTCTTCTTCGCCTTCTTCATCCGATGTCAACGGTGCAAAAACACCAATCCAATCTTCTTCTTCTCCTCCCTGTTTCTTTTGCGTGTTTAAAAATGTTTTCCAATCATATGGATCAGGCCCGTTGTCAAAAACATTGTCCGTTATATCCGATACAACCTCATGCACAGTGTCGAAACTTTCTTTATCGTGTACAGTAGTTAAACATGCATTCGAATCATGGAAACACCATGTACAATCAAACCGCGATGTCCCCGGTGAATTACGCTGATAAACAACCATGGTAAGCATTTCATCAGTTTCATCTATAATAGTATCACCATGTACCATTACTAATCGAGCTCCATCGTCATACGTTGCCAAAACGAAAGGTTCGTTTTTATCCGTCCAACCACTAACAGATTGTTTTAGCTCGTCACATTTAAAATAAGACCATAAGTTAAATGTTTCATCCTTTTTAATATTATTAACGGATACTTTTATCCATCCATCGCTACCATGTAGCAAAATTTTATGTTTGCTTATAAATATTTTTTTATCAATATTATTTAACATCGTATTTTTTCCATTGTTAGGAGTAAATACATAGGTATTCGACGATGATTCTTCTTTTTTTAAAATTCCAACATTTTTATTTATTTTGAAAGTGGGCATATTTATTTTGGATTTACATTCGTATATACTTCATTCGAGAACCATACGATCCAAATTTACATCACTTCTGACCACTTCTCGTTAGGTATGAAATCTATTTTGTTAACATTTCTGTCTGACATCTTTAATCTACTACCCAAACAGTCGTTACAACAATCATTAAATGTAGTTTCAACTATTCTGCCTTCTATTAACCTACAAGCCTCTGGACATGAAGACTGAAAAATAGAACCCAGTTGACCTGTGCAAATATCCGGATTAAAATAAGAAAAGGTATTTACTAAATCAAAACACGTCTGACTTTTTTTCGATATCATGTTTTCATGTATCACTGCCAGTGCTATACTCAACATTGTTTCTAGAGAAACCCTAGATGCTTTAGCAGCCATATAAGCCATTTTAGAAGCACCACTAAATGAATGTGCTACAGAAATACGTTCCAATGTATCAGAACAATTATTTATAAATGGAGGAAGCTTATTAGTTAACCAATCTTCTATCCACACTATTCCAGTTTCTTTGTTATGACCTCTACTACCTCTGTCCCATTCGAATTTACATTCTCTGTCTAACATGGAAACAATTAATTTTAATTCTTTTAAAACATTGTCTGGTTTATCTTTTCTAGTATGATGAGTATATTTTGAATCAAAATGTTTTTTAAATCGACAATACGTGCAAAATTCATTGCGAGATATATTTTTATATTTATCAATTGGGCGAGACGAGGTGGCTAAAAATGTTTTCAATATAGTACCCAAATTATAATCCGAACGCCAACATAAATAATCTTTACGCAAACGCGGAGGTTCTTTAAATTTTGTCATTGTTTCCTTCGTAATAATAACATCCAGTATATTAAATCCAGAACAGACTGAAATTAATAAACAAAAAAATATCAAAGGCAATTTCATTTATTAGTCACATCCATGATTTATAGGTTAAATTTATATATTGGAATATATACTATGTCAAATATTATACAAATGATAAACACATTAGGTCTAACATGTCTCATGTTTCTAAGCGTTTCTGGTGGACCCATAGGATTAGAAACAGTATTTAATTACACGGATTATTACATGGCATTTAATCTATTGACATGGATACTGATTACTTACATGATACCACTTGCTATCATGAATTATGAGCTAATTGACAAAATATCTATAGAAAGAAACAAAATAGGTCCCATAGAATGGGTGTCCTCTGTGTTAGGTAAAGATATTGGTATAATAAATTCAACATGGGATATCATTGACACGATAATAGATAATTCAATTTACCCAGTTATATTCGCTGACACAGTTGTATCTATGGGCGGAACCCCTGAATATCGTATTTTATATGGTTGGGGGATGATTTTATTTGTATGTTTTACTATAAACTGTGAATTCGAATCAATCGCTGCCATTATCCAAACATTTATTATAATACTTCCTTTTGTAATTATGTGGTGTATGTTCGAACCGAAAGAAATGTATATGGTACCAATAGAAAATAAAACGGATAATGTAATTAAAGCTATTATAGTAATCATATGGAACATAAGTGGATACGACATGGCCGCACCGTACGCTCTTAAAGTAAAGAATCCACGTCAATCTTACAAATTTGCTTTTTTTATAAATACAACATTGGTTTTTTGCATGTATGTGAGTTCATTTTCCATTGGTATTTCGGTATTACATAAGAATACAGAATGGACCGATGGTTCATGGGTGACAATAGCAAACAGCATTGGGGGAAAATGGTTGGGTATCATAGTTGGAATTTCTATATTGATATCTGCTTTAGGAACATTAACAGCAGAATTGTTTTCTACTATATTTTTATTTAAAGGTCTCCACGAAGCTGGTATAGGTCCAAAAATATTTAAAGACAAAAAAGTAAACCTGTTTATTAATGCCGTAATATTATTTGCCAGTATGTTTTTAAATCTAAACATGTTGATACAATGGTCTGCTATACTAAATTCATTTACATTGATGGTAGAATGTTACGTATGGTATAAAGTCAGTGGTTGGACATGGTTAACTGTACCATGTATAATATTTATTTGTTTAAACAGTTTTATAACGATGATGAGCGATGATATAAATTGCGTACTATTCACTGTTTTATGTATCGGATTAAGTTTAATTAGTTGGTTGACTATAAATACCAAAAATATAAATATAACAAATTAATGTCAACATTAATTGGTTCAACATTTGTTTTATTAGCCAGTACATGTTCATCTTTATCAACATCATTTCAAAAAATGGCACATAGACAAACCAATTACAAAGACCCACGGACTACACAGCAACCCAGAAATAAACCATTGGATACACCAGTATGGTGTAGAGGATATTTCCTGTTAGGAATGTGTCTATCTATAGCAGCGATAAGTTGCGATGCCATATCTTTGTATTTTATAGGAACTACATTGATAGGTGTTTTAGGATGTTTTTCTATACCTATTAATATTATAGTGAATAGAATTTTACTATACGAAGAAATTATATGTAAAGAAACATTATATATTTTAATTATAACTATAGGTTGCGTGTTATCTATAATAACAGCAGTTACACACGAGCCAATAGAAACGTTTATTTATTTTGCTCAAATAGAGGCAGCCATCGTGTTAATTTCAGTATGGTTTATATCTTTCATTTTGGTAATAATTGTAATGATATGTAAAACGGATTATTCGCAATTGGTTATTTATTCTATTTTATCCGGTATAATGGGAGCAATGTCGATGACAATGGCAAAATATTTAATTGATTTACATTACTTGATATCGAATGATTTAGTATTACCACCAAATATTCAAATTATTTCGGCCGTTTTTATTTTGCTAGTTAGTATACCATTACATATCATATCATTGAATCTAGCATTGAAAAAATTTAATGCTCATCACGCCGTTACTATATTTCAAGCAACATGGTGTATATCGAATGTATCATTGGGTATAATTATTTTTAAAGATTTAGATAATATAAGTACACCACAAGCTGTCATATTCATGACCGGTGTATTAACGTCGTTTGTGGGTGTACTATGTCTGGCTAAACAAATTGAAGCTTCACCTGAGTCATATTCCGACCGCAATCAGCCATAGATTTCATTTTAATATAATTGTATAATTCGTTTGGATGAGTAGATACAGCCATATTTTCATCTATCATGTTACCACTTTTAAGAGCAGCTATAACAATTTCAGAACAATACCAACGTGGACTCATACCAAACCACGTATAAAATGTTGGTTTCGGTGCTAAAATTCCACTCCAATACATAAAATATCCCATATGATTAAAACCATCGCCTTTATGTTCTTTACAAAAATTATACATTTTATTATATTGATCATCCGTGCATTCCATACTACGAAATACCCATTCTTTTCGACTAAAACGCTTTTTTTCTAAATGTACATAATTATTATATACAATAGAACAAGCTGTACCGTAAACTTCGGATTTGGTAGACAATGCATTGGCTTTGGGAATAAATAATAATTCGGCATGAATGTAAGGTGCTCCACCGGCGTTATTATTGCCCGCAAACCACGAAGCCATAGAATTTAACCATGATTCTTGTAACACTGAACTATCACTACGTACGAAACATACCATAATTTGTCTAGACATTATTATATAATAAATTATATTATCCTTATATACGATTTATATTATACTTCGTCCTCACTATCTATTGCCCATCCTCCACTCACATTTACTCCTTGAATTTTATTTACTATGTTTTTCAAATCATCGACATCTGAACCATCAGCGGACGAATATCCCATTGATTTTTCATCTGATGAAGACGTTGCCCATATAGCTCCTGTTTTATTCACCGTTTCATCAGATGACGAAGATGTAGCCCATGTGGGTTCATGTTCTTTCTCATCGGATGATGAAGATGTAGCCCATGTAGCATTGATGATATCTTTTTGATCTTCAGCGCTAATTTCAGAACTAACATTTGAAGACGTATTCGAAGATGTTGTGGCCCATGTTTCTTTATTCACATGTTCGGTATTGTAATCAGTCTCTTCCCAATCCGATGACTCTTCATCCGCTATTTCGTTCACTTCAGGAAATTCCATTTCGTCCCAATTGATAGTTTCAGCCAACTCTTCAATTGCATGTTCTTCGTCCGAAGATTGCTGCTCACCCATTGATTTACTCATGTAATCCACCTGAGAATCGGAACTTTCACCGACTTCGAAAGTTTCCTCTTGTTCTTTTTCCGTATCAGGTACTAAATTAGTTGTACTAGCATTATTTAGTTCTGCCACGATCTTCTTCGCATTATCTTGTTCGTTTTGCTCCACAGTTACAACTCCTTTCCAAAAACATGTAGACGGCGTTGTGTGAGATTCCTTATTGTCCCAACTATCCTTAACAGTATATTTGACCGCATATTTACTGTTATCTTTAATATTGATTAAAAAATCACTTAATGTCCTATAGTCTGAACAGACCTTAGCCTCTGGAATTGATCCAGATTGTGTATTTTTTGCTTGAAATTCAATGCACGTTATTGTACCAGTTCTCAGTGTACGATTCTCCGTCCAATATAATACATTTTGACCCGAATTAATCAATGGATATATAGGATGTGTGCTATCTTTATCGGGTAGATTTATATTTGATTTTCTCTGATAAAACGAATAACATTGTAGTCCCGCAAAGCTCTTCTCATTTGGTTCGGCTTCCATATACCATTGGTTGGATCCCTGTAGCGTGCCTTGATATACACTGGTGACGAGAATCGATAAATAATCATCGCGCGGCGCCCTGTCTTTCAAGTGTTTCACTGGGCCCAGTGTATTGACTCTAGCAATGTCTTTCCTAGTTGGAAAATATGGATGTGGTATTACTGAAACATTACAAACATAGTTGGGGCTAAACTTATCAAAGTTTAAATTATTTATCCAATTAATGTCAGTTGAATTCACTATGTACCCATTAACTTTGGCCCCCTCACTTCGTTCTACTACACTTTCATTTATATTAGGAATAGTAATTGCCATATTCGACGGTGGTGGTGGTGGTGGTAGTAGCAATTTTTTAGTAGACGGTGCTGGCGGCGGCGGCAACTTCGTGGTTTTGCTGTAAAAATCTGCTTCTAAATCTCCAAAAGATTTTAAATTCTTCTCCACCTTCTGTTGAACCTTCTTATTCGCCTTCGGTTGAACATTACTCTGACTTTTTAATGTTTTGGTGGTTGTTCTCATTTTTCCTCTATGTTTTTCTAGCAGATCTGTAATTGAAGATGTCGATTTTTTAACCATAGGGAGTCTGGTATTTTTGAGTAAATCTTCAAAAGATAGCAGATTTTTAACTGCATTAACAATTTTTTTAGTAGTCGTGCTCTTTTTGGATGGTTGAGTTTTGAAAGGAAGCGGCGGCTGACGACGTATAAAATTTTGAGATGTTCCTTTTGTTCTCATGGAATCTATTCTTTGATCTATACTATTCATCTTCCTTGACAAATCATCCTTTTCTTTTTGTAATTTACTCAATTCTTCTTCGTTTAACTGTTTAGTTAAAAGGTTTTTCTTTATTACTTGTTCGATTTTATTTTTAAATTTTCCCTTATTATCAGGCGATGATAGTTTTTCTTGTTGAAGTTTTTGTAATTCTTTTTCCATATTATTGTTCATATCATTAATTTTAACTTTAATCATTTTTTCATTTTCTATAAGCACCGCTTGTGCAATTTTAATGTTTTTAATGTCTTCATTTTTCTTTCTTTGTTTTCTATTATACGAAATAATATTTGCACGTATTTCGTTATCACCTTCTTCTGGACATAATACAAATATTCCACCTTTGGGTATATTACCATAACCCACACGTAAATTTTTAGCATCTTCCAAATCATTTTGATATTCGCTTTTACGCAATGTGATGGTTGGTTCTAATATCAAGCAGGCCTTATCACTCAAAGTTTCAGGGTAATCTGGCCAATAACCATCCTCTAATAAATTAAATGCACGTTCGCGGAATATCTGCCATTCACTACCCGGTACATGGTGCATTTGACCTCTACCACGAATGGTTTGACCAGCACCTTTTTCAATGACATCCACTGCTTTCCTTGTTAAGCGTTCTCGATCAAGATTCGGTACAACCGGGTTTTTATAATAGCCTTGTTTATTATAACTTTTTACTTTATTCACCAAATTTCGTCTCAAATCGGAAGAAGTGATTAACTCGGAACATTGTTTTTCACCCGACGGTGTGGAAATGCATAACATCAAATCAAAATATATTTTTCCCGTTGGTAAACGAAACCCATCGCGTCTTTCGTCTTTCGTTGATATTCTAGACACAATTAAATCTTTTTCTCTTAATTTGTCAAACGGTACATCACCAATCAATGGTTTATTTGTATTTATTTTGTTGGAAGAACGGAAACGCCAATACAGACCTTGTATACATAATTCCGGTTCAATATACAGTCCGTTTGGTAAAACTTTGATATCAGCCTTTACCGTTGCCAAATACAAATCGGAACAATTGTCACGAGTAAACATGGTATCCTTTAGTATTTTGGCAGGTAAATCATCGAGTTGACCAGCAATATTTTCTTCCAATACCTCACGAGTGTCACTATTAATAACATTTAAGTTATTAATAGCATTGACAACTATAGATTTACGAACTATTTGATTTGTATTTGCCCTATCGCGCTGAATTCTACTCCACAACCTAGCAATATAATTGTCATCATCACGACTTTCAGCAACATCTATAGAAAATGAAGGCCTAGTTAAAAATATTTTGGTTAATTCATTTTCCAGTCTTTTTTTCGTATCTGCTGCTTTGTCATAATCTTTTTTGACTTTCTTGTAATCATTTTCTACTTTATATAATGATTGTCTAGCAACATGTTTTTGTTGAGGGGTACCATTACTAATAGCCTGTTTCAATGCATCCAATGTTTGCTTTTTATCGTTTAAACCTGCTACCAATGCACCCCATTCAGCACCAAATGTTTCATATTCCATTATTAATCTTTTTATCTCTTCTGATGTAGATTTGGTGTAAGGGAAATTATTCCCATTTGAATTGTGTTTTTTTAACATGTCGCGCATGTTTTCTAAACGTGAAGAATATATTTGATCAATAAATGGAGGTAAAAATTTACTAAGTTTGGGACCTGTAATATCACCGATCACATTACGAATGAGTCCTTGCGTATTTTCATTTTCATTTATATACGTCGCCCATTGATTTCGATTACGATTGATATTAGCTTGGTCGTTTAAATCTACACCTAAAATATCTCGTAAAACATCGTCGCCTATATTTGTAATATTTACTCGAGGAACTTGTGGTTCAGTTTTATGCAAACGTGGACCAACATTTTTCCATTTTATATATTCAGGAAATTGATTTGGATTCATCGTGATTTATAACATAACTATATGACTTATATATAGGTATTATTTTATTTTAACAGCCCTAATGTTCAGTGTTAATAATTTAAGAACCCGTAAATCAGTACGCCATATAGATAAAAAACCCACTAGAAACTATTGGTCTCTTAGTATTGCTATTATTATGTTATTTATATCAATTTATGTTGGTATACGTTGGATAAAATGGGATGCCGCCGTAGTATTTCATGAACCATCTGGTAATGATTTTAATTTGAGCCCAGCTGAACCCGTTACCGATGTAAACAGTTCACGCTGGAAAGAAAAATGTTCTTTTTTAATTCAAACGTCACAAGAAGCATGTGATAAAAATTATGAAATTATTTTAAACAAAAATTTAAAAATATTGAAAGTACCCATTTCCGAATCATTTGTATACATTTGTTCGAAACAACAGGAACTTATTAATTTGGAAATAAACGAATATGTGAATGACAAACCAATAACGTTACAATGCAACGACACATATGCAACACAATATAGACTGATAAAAAGAAAACACCCTGTCAATTTTTCATGGTATGGTATAGATGGTGTGCGACGACAGAATATAACATCGGATT
>MDTB01088712.1_pt1 | contig 12148 bp, 9 predicted proteins | sample 811161 | NCBI WGS metagenome assembly MDTB01 (sample SAMN05326650, study PRJNA326480) | marine metagenome | isolation source: seawater | place: Mediterranean Sea | collected 2009 | reverse complement strand
GATCTATTTTTTCTATATTATTTTTACTTAATTTATAAATTAATATCAAATTATCAAAGTCAGGGACTGAAATTCTTAGTGTTCCGCCATAAATTAATTTTCTACTAAAAATCTCCATTAAATTCTCAATTTCATTTGGTGTAAAATGTTCTAGAACATGACAAAGATATATTTCAGTAATACTATTGTCAGCAAAAGCTTCTAATTTAAAGTTTTTCTCTAAGATATGTATATGACTATTTTCCCTTGCATCGATGTTTATCCATCCTTGAAGATTTATATTCCCAGAACCTAAATGTAATCGAATACCTTCATCTCTTTTTGTATAAATTGGAGCAGGATTATTTATTAGTTTATCTATTTGTAGAAAAATTCTTAAAATATTTTTAATTCTTTCTTTAATTTGTTTTAATATTCTCATATACCAGATACTTTCGTATGTCATTTTATAATAAGAAAAGTTAGAAAAATGGAAAGTTAATTAAATAATTAATCTTTTTTTAAAATGATAATTTACTATTTTTCACTTTTGCTTAAGATATTTTGATAAAATAGAAACTATTAATATTTGTTCTTCCTCTTTTAAATCAGGATATAGTGGGATACTAATCGCATTTTGGCTATAAAGCTCAGCTTGAGGAAAATCATTTCTTTTGAAACCAAGATTTTGATAAAAAGGGTGAAGATGAATGGGTTGATAGTGTAATTGAACACCAATATTATTACTCTGCATTTTTTCAAAAATAAACTTATGAAAACTTTTTTCTATGTTATTTAACCTAATTACACATAAGTGAACTGATGAGTATACATCATTTGGAATCTCTAATAATTTAATTGGTAAATCCTTTATAAGCTTTTTGTACCTTTCAAATAAGATGTTTCTTTTAATTACAAAATTATCTAGTCTTTTTAATTGACTTATACCTAATGCTGCTTGTAATTCAGTCATTCTATAGTTGAACCCCAATTCTTGTTGTTCATAACTCCATGGTCCATTACTTTCATATTTGAAATCTTTTATATTTCTAATAATCCCATGACTTCTTAAATGGACCATTTTCTCAAAAATAATTTTTTCGCTAGTTGAGGCAAAACCTCCTTCTCCAGTGGTAATGATTTTCACTGGATGAAAACTAAAAACACAAACTGAGCTGTATTTGCAATTCCCTACATATTGATCTTTATATTTACCACCTATTGCATGGCTAGCATCCTCAATAATCTTAAAGTTATACTTTTTGGATAGCTTAAAAATCTCTTTCATATTACATGAACTTCCCGTTAGGTGGACTGGAATAATTATTTTAGGAAGTTTGTTGTTTAATTCAGCTATGGTTAATTTCTCTTTTAATTTTTCAATTGACATAAGTCCAGAATTTGGATCTATATCAACAAAATCTATTTTTGCGCCGCAATAAAGAGCACAATTTGCTGAGGCAACGAATGATATTGGACTTGTCCAAAGGATATCTCCTTTTTTGAGACCTAATGCAATACATGCAATGTGAAGAGCACTTGTAGCACTATTAACAGCAACTCCGTATGGGGAACCTATTTTTTTTGCAATTTTAGATTCAAATTCTTTACAAAGAGGTCCTTGAGTAATAAGTGGACTTTTTAAAGCGCTAATCACATTCTCAATATCCTCTTCACTTATAGATTGTTTACCATAAGGAATAAATTTATTTAAAGATTTCATTGCGGAATAAAGTTTTTATCAATGTGTTCCCTTATTAAAAGTCTCATTTCGTTAACATTAAGAAACTTATCATTTTCTCCTGAGTTATAAGATTTACCCTCAGGGAAAGGTGTGAAATTTATATTTAGTTGTTTATATTTACTTAGTAGATTTCCGTCAGCAGGAAGTATAGCATAATAATTTCCTAAATTAATAGTGTTATAACTATCAGCTGCTGTAATCATTTCTTCATGAATCTTTTCTCCTGATCTTATCCCTATTACAGGTTTTTTGCAGCTTGGACCAATTGCCTCTGCAAGATCTAGAATTTTATAGCTAGGTATTATTGGAACAAATATTTCTCCCCCTAATGATTCATTAATAGCCAAAAATACCAAATTTACACTTTCATCAAGAGATATATTGAATCGTGTCATCTTTGGATCTGTAATTGGGAGTAACCCTTTTTGTGCATTCTTCATAAATAGTGGAATCACCGAACCTCTTGATCCCATTACATTTCCATATCTCACTACTGATAAGCCTAATTCTCGAGAGCCTCTAATATTATTTGATGAAATAAATAACTTATCTGAGCATAATTTTGTAGCGCCATATAAATTAATGGGAGCTGCCGCTTTATCTGTACTTAAAGCAATAATTTTTTTTACTTTAGTATCTAAACTTGCTTCAATTAAATTTTCTGCTCCTAATATATTAGTTTTAATGAATTCCATTGGATTATATTCTGCAGCAGGAACTTGCTTGAGTGCAGCAGCATGAACCACAACATCAACACCTTCTAATGCTCTTTTTAATCTTTCCCTATCTCTTATATCGCCCAAAAATAATCTTATCTGAGGATATTTTTCTTTAGGATATAAATTCCGAAGCTCCCATTGTTTTAACTCATCTCGGCTATAAATTACAATTCTTCTTATGTTTGGATAATTTAAAAAAATTTTTTTTAAAAAATGTTTTCCGAAACTGCCTGTTCCTCCTGTAATAAGTATGCAAGATCCTGAAATTATATCCTTCATTAATTAAAAATAATAAATTTGCTAATTATATTATGAATATAACAGCACCATGTACTATCTTTATACGGTTGTAAATCGTTCTTTTAAAAATCAAAGCTGAAATATTACAAGATTAATCTTTCTCTTTAACTAGTTAAATAATTTATTTGATTGTAAAAAGTAAAAATACCAATACTATATTATCTTTCTACTTAGAGTAATATTTTTTGTACCAATTAACGAATTCTCTTATGCCTACCTCAATATTTGTGTTGGGTTTGTAATTTATCCAGTTTTTAAGTTTCGAACAATCTGCATAAGTTGATAATACATCACCTAATTGCATCTCTTTATAAATTTTTTTTGATTCTTTGTTTAGTTCTTTTTCTAATAAATTTATAAAATCTATAAGCTTAATATTAGTTGAGTTCCCAATATTAAATAAATTGTATGGAGCCCAGCTTGAAGAAGGATCATTTGAATTTAAATTAACTAATTTATTATTTGGAGGATTTTTAATAATCTGAAAAATACTTTCAACAACATCGTCTATATAAGTAAAGTCTCTATACAAATGACCCCTATTAAAAATTTCAATTTTTTTATTATTTAAAATTAATTCTGTAAATTTAAAAAGTGCCATATCAGGTCTCCCCCAAGGCCCATAAACAGTAAAAAATCTTAAACCAGTGCATCTCATATCATATAAGTGACTGTAAGCATGAGCCATCAATTCGTTGGATCTTTTAGTAGCGGCGTATAAACTAACTGGATGATCTACGCCTTGATCTTCAGAATAAGGTAATTTATTATTTCCACCATAAACAGAACTACTGCTGGCAAATAAAAGATGTTCAATTTTATGATTTTTGCAATTTTCTAATATATTTCCAAAGCCAACTAAATTAGATTGAATATAAGTACTTGGATTTTCAATAGAGTATCTCACTCCAGCTTGTGCTGCGAGATGAACAACTATATCAGGCTTTTCTTGGTAAAAAATGCTCTCTATATCTTCTGTGTTCGTAATATCAGTTTTATAAATTTTAAAGAATTTATTTGGCTTATTTTCTTCAGAAATTAGTTTTTCAATTCTTGAATTTTTTAAATTTGGATCATAATAATCATTAAAGTTATCAATACCAATAATATAATTTTTATTTTTAATAAGTCTTTTACAAATATGAAATCCAATAAATCCTGCAGCGCCAGTAACTAAAATTTTCATTTAAGTTCTCAATATCCCTTTTGTTTTTTCTTTATTGAAAGATTTTATAGTATCTGAAATACCATTATCAAGGTCTATTTTATGCTTCCAGCCTAAAGAGTTAATTTTTTTAACACATAAAGTTTTCTTTGGTGTTCCATTCGGTTTGCTTTTATCCCAAAAAACCTCTCCTTTATAACCAATCTGATGACTTATAAGTTCGGTTAAATTTTTTATAGAGATTTCAGTTCCCGTTCCAACATTAATCCAATTAATTACATTTTCCAAATCATTTTTATTTTTTGATTTCTCTGGGTCCCAATTTTTCAAAAGAAATAAGCAAGCATCTGCTAAATCATCTACATGAAGGAATTCTCTATAAGGGCTTCCATCACCCCAGCATGTTATTTTTGATTCTCCTGCTTCCTTAGCTTCTGAAAACTTCCTAATTAATGCTGGTAAAACATGACTATTTTGGTAATTATAATTATCAAAAGGTCCGTATAAATTTGAAGGCATACATGAAATTGCGTCAAAAGAATATTGATTTCTCAATGCTTCGCATAACTTAATACCTGCTATTTTTGCCAATGCATACGATTCGTTTGTCTTTTCTAGAGAACCACTTAAAAGATAATCTTCAGTAATTGGCTGTTTAGAAAACTTAGGGTAGATGCAACTGCTCCCAAGAAATAACAATCTACGAACTTTTTTTTTCCAAGCTATACTTATGAGATTATTTTGGATTATGAGATTTTCAAGTAAGAAATCAGCTGGATAACTATTATTTGCTAATATTCCACCTACCTTTGCGGCGGCTATTATTACTATATCTGGTCTGTATTTATCGAACCAACTTTCTACATCAATATAACTTAAAAAATCTAGATCTTTTCTTGAGGGACAGAAAAGATTGCCTGAAAATTTATTATTCCCATACTCTTCTCTTATTAAAGCTCTTTTTATTGCTCTCCCAACCATGCCAAATGCACCGGCCAAAAGGATCTTATCTTTTTTCAGTAATTTATACATATCCTTAAAAATATGAATTTTTTCTAATTAAGTTTGTCATTAATTAGTTATCTTTTATTAACTTTTCGTTTTTTGCAATATTTAAATCATTTTGCACCATTTCTTCAACTAATTCCTCTAAAGAAGTACTTGGTTCCCATCCAAGTTTTGTTTTTGCATATGAAGGGTCACCAAGTAATTCCTCCACCTCAGAAGGTCTAAAATATTTTGAATCAATTCTTATTACTATATCTCCAGTATCATTTCTTCTCCCTATTTCATTCAAACCGCTTCCCTCCCATTTAATTGAGTTATTAACATCTCCCCCCCACCCTAGTTTGTAAGCTGTCAATTCAATGAAATTTCTTACACTTTCCATTCTCCCAGTAGCAATAACAAAATCTTCTGGCTTATTTTGCTGTAGCATTAACCATTGCATCGCAATATAATCCCTAGCATGACCCCAATCTCTTTTGGCATCTAAATTTCCTAAGTAAAGACACTCATCAAGATCGTAACTTATTCTTGACAATCCTCTAGTTATTTTTCTAGTCACGAAAGTCTCTCCTCTTCTTGGACTCTCATGGTTGAAAAGAATTCCATTACATGCAAAAAGTCCATATGCTTCCCTATAGTTGACTACAATCCAATATGCATAAAGTTTTGAAACAGCGTAAGGGCTTCTTGGGTAGAAGGGGGTTTTCTCATTTTGAGGTGATTCCTGAATTAAACCATATAATTCACTAGTACTTGCTTGATAAAATTTTGTTTTTTCTTTTAAACCACAAATCCTAATCGCTTCTAGAATTCTTAATGTTCCTAGAGCATCACATTCCGCAGTATATTCAGGACTTTCAAAACTAACTCCGACATGACTTTGGGCTCCTAGATTATAAATTTCATCAGGTTGAACTTTTTCTACAGTTTGGATTAAATTTGAACTATCAGTTAGATCTCCATAATGTAAATAAAGACTTTGGTCATTTTTATGTGGATCTTCGTAAAGATGATCAATTCTTTCGGTATTAAAGCTGCTTGATCTTCTTTTTATACCATGTACTTCATAACCTTTCTCTAAAAGGAATTCTGCGAGATAACTTCCGTCTTGTCCTGTTATTCCCGTTATTAGTGCTCTTCTAGCCATATCTGGTTTTGATTTATTTATTTTTACCATTCTTTAATAATCTTGAATAACTTTTCTTGATTTTATTTATATTAATAACTAATTAATTGCTTTAGTTGAATAGTTTAAGATTATTTGTACTATTGATTGATTAAAATGTAGAAGATAAACAAAATTTGATTATTTATAAAAAAATATCGTTAAGTAAAATCAAATTTATTAAATTAAGAGGATTCAAAAATTAAACATTTAGTTACGGGAGGAGCAGGTTTTCTTGGCTCACATTTAATTGATAAATTAATGAATAAGGGGGATAGTGTAATTTGTTTGGATAATTTATCCTCTGGGAGCAAAAAAAATATAGATAGTTGGGAAAATCACTCATCTTTCAAGTTTATTGAATTTGACATAACAAAAAGTTTTGAAATTGAAGTTGATTATGTATGGCATTTGGCTTGTATCGCATCACCATTCAATTATATGAAAGATCCAATAAATCTTACAAAGACAAATTTCTTGGGAACCTTAAATTCACTTCAAATAGCAAAAAAATCAAATGCTAAATTTATTTTCACCTCAAGTAGTGAGATTTATGGATTCACTAACCAATTTCCTCAAAAAGAAAGTGATTGGGGAATAATAAATCCTATTGGAATTAGAAGTTGCTACTCTGAAGGGAAAAGATTAGCTGAGTCACTATGTTTTGATTTTCAAAGAATTTATAATTTGGATATTTGCATAGCAAGGATTTTTAATGCTTATGGACCAAGGATGAGAAAAGAAGATAAAAGAGTTGTTAGTGAATTTATCTTTAGAGCATTGAATAACAAAAATCTAGAGATATTTGGTGATGGTAATCAGACACGTTCATTTTGTTACGTAGAAGACATCATTGAAGGTTTAATACAATTATCTGAAAAGAAAGTACTTTTTCCAGTTAATATTGGTTCAACTAATGAAATCTCAATTAATCAACTGGCATCAATAATTTTAGGTAAAATTAATACCAAATCAAAAGTAGCATATAAAAAACCTAGAGAAGAAGAGATTATTAGGAGATTGCCTTCGATAGATTTAATAAACAAAATATGTGGTTGGGAACCTAAAATAGATTTTCATCTTGGTTTAAACAAAACAATTGAGATATTAAAAACTTATTAAATACTTCTCATAAGCAGAAATATATTAAATTATGACCAATACGTATTAGGATATATAAAATTGGTGAAAAATATTAATTACAAAACTAGAAAAATTTGTTGTATTGGTGCTGGTTACGTAGGAGGTCCTACTATGGCTGTGATAGCAAGCCATTGTAAAAATATTTTTGTAAATGTGGTTGATATTAATGAAAAAAGAATCAATTCATGGAATAGTAATTCTTTGGATGATTTGCCAATTTATGAGCCTGGTTTAAAGGAAGTTATTAAGAAAACTAGAAATATCAATTTATTTTTTTCTACTGATATAAAAAATGCTATTTCCGAATCAGATATTGTATTTATTTCAGTCAATACTCCAACAAAATTAAAAGGATTTGGAGCAGGTTATGCTAGTGATTTGAAATGGGTTGAAGAAAGTGCTAGACAGGTCGCCAAATATGCAAAAGGACACACTATAGTTATAGAAAAAAGTACACTACCCGTTAAAACTGCAGAATTAATAAAAACTATTTTAGAGGCCCAATCTGAAAATACATATTCCAAAAGAATAAATAAAAGCTTCTCAGTTTTATCTAATCCAGAGTTTCTCTCAGAAGGAAACGCAATTATTGATCTAGAAAATCCAGATAGAGTTTTAATAGGAGGAGATGATGAAAACTCGATAAACGAACTAGAACAGATTTATAGAACATGGATATCAAAGACTAAGATTTTACGTACAAATCTTTGGAGTAGTGAATTATCTAAATTAAGTGCTAATGCTTTTCTTGCCCAACGTATAAGTTCTATTAATTCTATTTCTGCTATATGTGAGAAAACAGGTGCTGATATCAAAGAGGTTTCTAAAGCAATTGGTCTTGATAAAAGGATTGGAAATAGATTTTTATTAGCTGGCCCTGGATTCGGTGGTAGTTGTTTCAAAAAAGATATTTTAAATCTTGTTTATTTATGCAGATATTATGGGCTTAAAGAAGTTTCTGATTATTGGGAACAAGTGGTTTTCTTAAATAATTGGCAAAGAAACAGAATTTCTTCCTTAGTAGTAAAAAAGCTTTTTGGGACAGTAAGTTTAAAAAAAATTGCAATTTTAGGTTTCGCCTTTAAGGCTAATACCAATGATACTAGAGAGTCAGCCGCTATCAATATTACAAAGGATTTAATTGAAAATGGTGCTAGACTTTTAATTCATGATCCTAAGGTAAATTCAGAGCAAATAGAAACTGCTATTAATTTAAAATGCTCTGAAAATATTGATGATTCAAACCAAGGGTCTTGGGTTTTTCTAAATGACTTTAATAAACTTTTTTATGAAATAGATGCTGTATTGATATTAACTGAATGGAATGATTATAAATCTATTAAATGGGATAAATATGCAAAACATATGAGAAAACCTGCATGGGTTTTTGATACAAGAAATATTATAGATAAAGAAAAAGTTATATCATCAGGACTGAATTATTGGGGTTTGGGTGACGGTAATAATATTGAAAATTAAAATTTACGTAAACCAGTGATTAAAATCCAAAGAGAAATACTAATCCTCCCATCATAATATTGCATGTCAAATAATTGAGAAATAATTAAAACTAGAGAAGAGATAAACCAAGCTTTATCAAAAATCAAGTCACTTTCTATGAGTTTCTTAATCTTGATTTTATTTCTATATTTTTTAAAAGCATTTATAAAAATCATTACTACAAATGAAAGCATAATTGCTGAGACTACAATTCCATAATTCAAAGCTAGTTCTAAAAAAAGATTATGAGTATGTTGTTGTGGATAAAAGTCAGGACCAGATTTTTCAATTGCGTATAAAATTGGGAATGTAGATGCACCCCAGCCCAAGAGCGGTCTCTTTAAAATATATTTAATAGCCATAAACCATATATTTACTCGAGTTAAGCTGAAGAAATTTGTAAAAATCAAACTATTAGAACTCCAAAAATTTAAAGGAAATAAAGTATCAAAAAAGTTTGATAGCCCCGAATTCAATCTAAATATTAAAAATAAAAATACTACCGTAATAGTTACTATTCCTAAATAAGAAAATAATGATTGATTATTTATAAAAGTCGTTATGGAGATTAGATAACCAATACTGGCATTTCTGGAATATGTTGAATATATGGCAATAGTTGTAAGTAAAGTAAAAAGTATCAATAGCAATCTTTTGAGAAAATGTTTTCTATATTCAATCAAACTTGCGAAGGTAAATGCCAAAGAAATATTTAAGAAAGTACCTACATAATTCTGATTATTAAACATTGCTGTAAAGACATTGAATGCCCCTCCATCTCTTTGATACCAAATAAAAAGGCCATTTAGAAATTCAAATGGACCATAAATACCAAACCATATTTGTAAGAATCCTGAAATTAATACTGGTATACTCCCAATAATAAATAATTTACATATTTGTTTTCTTTTTTCGTAACTAGACAAATATTCCTGGAAATAAAAAAATATTAAAAACATAGGCAACCAGTTGAATAATCCAATCCAAGAATAAAAGGGACTCCAATCTTTGAACGGTTCTTTTGGAAGATTAAGTAAGACTAAATCATTTAATAAATTATATGAGGATAGAGATGAAAAAATAATAAAAATCAATGCAATTATTAAAGCTAAATTCCATTTGTCACTGATAACTTTCTTCGGATGAGTTTCAAATATTCTTATTATTAAACTAATTAAGATTAAAAAAATTGATAAAGCAAATATAGATGGAAGTAGAACTATACTTAACTTAAAACAAAATGATCCAATTTTACTAAATGAATTTTTAGAAATCTTTTTGTACATTAAAATATAGTTTTAATAAAAAACATAAGATTTTAAATTCTCATCTCTGAAATTTTAAATTCCAACCATCAATACACATTTCTTCTAAATTTTTTTCAGGCTTCCATTCAAGTATAGATAGTGCCATTTTATTATCGGCTACTACAAAACCTTTATCTCCCTCCCTTCTATCAGAAAAACTATAAGGAATGTTTACTTTATTTACTTTCTCAAAAGTTTTAATTAGTTCAATGACGGAAGTCCCTTTGCCTGTACCTAAATTTAAATTAATAATTTGAGGATTATTTTCATTAAGAAATTTAAGTGCTTTCAAGTGTCCACTTGCAATGTCCATAACATGAATATAATCTCTAACTCCTGAACCATCTTTTGTAGGCCAATCATTACCATATATCTTTAACTCTGGAATTTTTTTTAAGGCAACTTTCATAATTATTGGAAATATATTAGTTGTGTGAGATGTAAGTTCCTCGCCTATTATTCCTGATGGATGCGCCCCAATAGGATTAAAGTATCTTAAGTTTGCTATTTTCCATTTGTTTGAGGAAGAATTAAAAATATCTTTTAAAAATCTTTCAATTGTTTCTTTAGTATTAGCATATGGCGAAGTTGGATTTATTAGGAAATTTTCGTCAATTAATTTTTGACTTGAGTCATCATAAATTGATGCACTACTGCTAAAAACAATAGTATTGCAATAATATTGATTCATTACATTAATTAGATTTATAGTTCCATAGACATTATTTTCCCAATATAAAAAAGGCTTTTTCATAGATTCAGATACAGACTTCAAACCTGCAAAATGTATTACATTTCTAATTGGATGATTATTTTTAATTGCGTCTTCAAAAATTTTTATAATAAATTCCTTATCTCTTAAATCTCCTTTATAAAAATTGAGATTATCATTGATGTTAATTCTAGCTATTTTTAAGATCTTTTTAATCCCTTGAATGGTTTTGATTGAGCTATTTATAAATGAATCTATAATTGATATTTTATATCCTTTTTCAATCAATGTTAAACATGTATGACTTCCCAAAAATCCAGCACCACCAGTTATTAATATATGCATAGTTATCTTTAAAATTTTTAATTTACTTTATCAAAAGTAATTGTTTATAAAAAAGATTTTTTATAAATATAAATATTTTGATCTTTAATAGGTATTTAAAATATATTTTAAAAAATATATAATTAAAATATTAAAATTTAATAAATCATAAGTATATGAATTTTAAATATCCTTTTTCTGCAATTGGGCATCATTTAGAGGATGAAGTTTTTGACCTTCTTAAAGAGGCTAATAAAACCATGAAAACTTATACTCAAGGATATTACCAAGAAAAGTTTGAAAAAGAATTTTCTGAAAAGTTTGAATTACCTTTTACTCTTGCCGTCTCAAATGCTGCTAGTGGTTTAGATTTGATTGCTAATGATCTTGAGATAAAAAGTGGTGATGAAATAATATGTCCTGCACATACATATTGTGCTAGTGCTTATCCATTCTTGAAATCTGGGGCCTCCATAGTTTGGTGTGATATAGATCCAAAGACCTTGCTTCCTTCCAAGGAAGAATATTTTTCTAAAGTAACAAAAAATACTAAGGCAATAATAATTGTTCATCTCTATGGTGTACCTAGTGATGTTTATGAGATATATGGTGAATTAAGGTCAAGAAATATAAAAATAATAGAAGATTGCGCACAAGCTATTGGTGCTAAATATGATGATAAACCTGTTGGTTTTTATTCTGACTATTCTGTTTTTAGTTTTCAATCACATAAAAATATAAGTACTCTTGGAGAAGGAGGAATGGTTTCTGTTAGAAGTAGTGAATCATATGAAAAAATTAAAAAACAAAGACATAATGGTCATACAAAATATTTAATTCATGAAAACAAATATTGGAAGCCAGCAATGTCAGACGTTAGGAAAATTTATAATGAGATATATCCGTCTAATTATTGTATGAATGAATTCCAATCAATAGTGGGTTCTTATTTAATAAATAAAGTTGATGAAATCATAAAAAAGAGAGAATCTAAATGGAAATTGGCAAGTAATTTTCTAAAAAATAATGAAAAGATTTTGATGCAAGAAATACCTCATAAATCATTTTCATCTTTTCATTTG
>MDTB01115764.1_pt1 | contig 12149 bp, 14 predicted proteins | sample 811161 | NCBI WGS metagenome assembly MDTB01 (sample SAMN05326650, study PRJNA326480) | marine metagenome | isolation source: seawater | place: Mediterranean Sea | collected 2009 | reverse complement strand
TTTGATAATTGATTAAATTTTACAGTCACTTTTAAATACCTATATAGACTTAAACTAACTATATCAATAATATGCTATAAATCGTTATGAGTAATTTTAAAAAAAAAGAGCAAAATTTAAACCAACTTATTGATAGATTGAATTCAATATCTTTGAGTTATTCACAGCCAAGTTATGAATTGGAAAAAATAAAAACTGAAAAAAATGAATTAGCTAATCAAAAAAAAACAATTGAGAAAAAAAATGAAGAATTAGTGAGAGAACACAAATTTTTAAAAGAAAAGATTAAGAATCTTCAGTTGGAATTAAGCAAGAAATCTGAACTGGAGGATAAGTTCAACCAAGATATTGAAGAATTAAGTCAAGAAACTGAAAGTTTAGTAAACGAGATTGATAAATGGCAAATGTAAATATAAAATTTAATAATAAAGATTACCTTCTTTCTTGCGATGATGGTCAAGAAGAGTCTTTAAAAAGATTGACAAAGTTTTTAGATAAAAAATATTCAGAATTAAAAGACAAGTTGGGAAATATTGGGGAAAACAAGCTTTTACTGATTACAACCATTCAATTAATTGATGAATATTTTGATTTAAAGCAAAAAGTAACAAATCAGAAACAAAAATTAGATGAGATTGCCAATAAATTTAAAGAAATAAGATCTTTGGCGATTAAGTATAAAGAGGGAAAAGATGTTGAAATTAGAAATTTAAATAAAGAATTAGATAATTTTAGAAAAACAATTGAAGAAAATAATTCTTTATACGAATCCATGCTTGATAAAACCACTCAATCGCTAGAAAAAATAATTCTAAATACAGAGTCGCTGTCTAAAATACAGTAGATGAAGCAAAAAATTCAATTAAGAAAAAAGTACTTCAATTTAAGAAAAAAAAGATATTTCGATATAGATAAAAATTTTTTTTCACCTTTATTAAAGTTAATTCAGTTTAAATTGAAAAAAAAAAAAATCAAATTAGCTTTATATTATCCATCTAATTTTGAATTAAATGTTCTTAAAATTTTAGAATTTAATAAAATTTTGGATCAAGAAATTTTACTTCCTATTATTGACAAGAACAATCTTATGAATTTTTTTTCTTGGAAAAAAAATGAAGTTTTATTTGTCAACAAATTTGGAATGTTGGAGCCAGCTAAAACTAAAGTCAAAGTTCCTGATGTTATATTAGTCCCAATATTAGCTTTTGATAAAAAAAAATATAGATTGGGATACGGTAAAGGATTTTATGATCGTTATCTTAATAAATACTCAAAACGATTTAAAAGTATTTTGACAGTTGGTGTTGCTTTTTCATTTCAAAGACATCATAAAGTTCCGAATAATCAAAATGATGTTAAATTAAATTTTATCATCACAGAAAAAGGAATTTTTTAATGAACTTGCTGATTTTAGGAGATATTATGGGAGCTTCTGGTAGAAAGGCTTTATCTAACAAATTACCTGACTTAATTAAAATTAATAAAATTGATTTTGTAATTGTTAATGGTGAGAATGCTTCAGATGACGGTAGAGGTATAACTAAAGAAATATCAGAGGATTTTTTCAAAATTGGAGTTGATGTAATTACTTCTGGAAATCATATTTGGGACAAGAAAGAAACAACAGACTTCATAGAAAAAGAGGATAGACTGTTGAGACCTGCAAATCTTGTAGATGGTTCTCCGGGAAGAGGTTATAAAATATACTTTTCTAAAGATAAAAAATTTAAAGTTGGGGTAATAAACCTTATGGGAAATGTTTTTATGAGAAAAACAGAAAACGTTTTTATAACTGCAAAAAATATTTGCAAAAAAATGCAATTAAAAAAAGATGTCGACTTTTTAGTCGTAGATTTCCACGGCGAGATTACAAGCGAAAAAATGGCAGCTGGACATTTTTTTGATGGTCAAGCTACTTGTGTGGTTGGAACACATACGCATGTCCCAACAGCTGATACTCGTATTTTAAATGGTGGAACAGCTTATCAAACTGACATAGGTATGTGCGGAGATTATAATTCAGTTATAGGAATGAATAAGGAAAATTCAATTAAAAAATTTTTAAAGGAAAAAGATGCAACAAATCATTTTCCAGCAGAGGGCGAAGGAACTATATCTGGAGTAATTGTTGAAACGAATTTAAAAACAGGTTTAGCAAATAAAATCACTAGATTAATTCATGGAGGCAGTTTAGCTAGTTAACTATGGCAGGACACTCTCATTGGGCAGGTATTAAACATAAAAAAGGTAGAGCTGATAAAGAGAGATCTAAAATCTTCTCCAAACTTTCAAGGGAGATAACTGTTGCAGCAAAATTGGGTGATAAAGATCCTAATATGAATCCAAGATTAAGATCAGCTATTCAGGCAGCGAAGCAAGCCAATATGCCAAAAGATAACATTTCAAGAGCGATAAGCAAATCGGAAATGAGTGGAGACAAAAACTATGAGAGTTTGAGATATGAGGGTTTTGGACCATCTAATATTGCATTAATAATAGAAACTCTTACTGATAATAAGAATAGATCTGCTTCAAGCATTCGAACTATATTACACAAAAATGGAGGAAGATTAGGAGAGACTGGATCAACAGCACATATGTTTTCTAATTGTGGAGTTATTCACGTTGAAAAAAATAAAATAAGAGAGGAAGAATTATTTGAAATTGCTATAAATGCTGGAGCAAATGATTGTATTAATTTGAAGAATATTTTTGAAATTATCACTAAAAAAGAGGATTTTTATAAAATAAAAACTGAACTTGAAAAAAAAGTTAAAATTTTCAATTATTCTTCAATAGAATGGAGACCTTTGAATTATATAGATTTAAGCAAAGACAAGAGTGAGAAATTATTAGAAGCTTTAAGTGCATTAGATGAACTAGATGATGTACAGAATATTTTTACTAACGCCAACTTAAAAAATTTACAATAATGAAAATCATAGGAATAGATCCTGGTTTAAGTGGGGCTATAGCTGTATTAGAAAATAATAAAGTTTTAAATATGTTTGATATGCCAGTAATGTCCGAAGGAAAAAAAAACAAGAGACAGCTTAACAGTGCTCTTCTTGTTAATCTTATAAAAGATAACATTAATTCCGGTGACGAAATAGCTGTAGTTGTGGAGCAGGTTAATGCAATGCCTGGTCAAGGAGTTACCAGCATGTTTAATTTTGGTCAAACTTTTGGTGCTATTAAAGGTATATGTGCAGCGCTAAATTTACCAATTTTCTTTGTGAGGCCCTCAAAATGGAAGAAGCATTTTGAATTGATTAATTCTTCAAAAGATTCGAGCAGGACAAAAGTCGTAGAAATGTATCCAAAATTGTCAAATCAGCTTGCAAAGAAAAAAGATGTAAACAAGTCTGATGCTATCTTGATTGCGAGATTTTTCAGTGAAACAAGATTTACTGAAGAAAATTAAACCCAAATTAATTGATAACGCCAAATTCATGACACATTCTAAAAGTAATTAAACCCAATGGAACAAGATATAGCATCGCAAGTGGTAGGTCTGGGTGGAGCAACTGATTTTTCTTTATGGAAGCTCTTTTTGCGAGCTGATTTTGTTGTAAAATTTGTAATCATTTTATTAATCGCTTGCTCTATATTTTCATGGGCGCTCATTTTTGATAAATTTAAATTATTCAAAAAAATTAATAGTTCCATCGAAGATTTTGAAAAAAAATTTTGGAAAGCAAAATCTGCAGAAAGTTTTAATAATAGCCTACCAGTAAATTCACAGGATCCTGCAATACTTATTTTTAAATCTGCAATGGCTGAATTAGTTAAAACTAAAAGACAATCTTCAGCAGTGCAAGCTGCAAGAGTTGGAAGAATATTAGAGATCGCAACTGACAACGAAATGAAAAAAGTTGAAAAAAATTTCACCTTTCTTGCAACCATAGGTTCTACAGCACCTTTTATCGGTTTATTTGGAACGGTCTGGGGAATAATGAACTCATTTCAATCGATCGCAATATCAAGAAATACTAGCTTAGCAATAGTTGCACCAGGAATAGCCGAAGCATTATTTGCAACTGCATTAGGATTGTTAGCAGCCATACCTGCAGTCGTTGCCTATAATAAATTTAACAGTGATACTCAAAGATATTTTTCAAGAATAGATAACTTTTCAAAAAGATTCTTGTCAATCATTTAATAAATGGCTTTTAATCTTAAACGCTCAAAAAAAGAACCGATGAGTGAGATAAATGTTACACCATTCGTAGATGTAATGTTAGTTCTTCTAATAATCTTTATGGTTACAGCTCCATTGTTAACTGTTGGTGTACAGGTTTATTTACCAGAGTCTGCTGCAGACTCTTTACCCGATGATCAGGAACCTCTTACTTTAAGTATAAATTCAAAGGGAGAAATTTATATTCAAGAACATCAAGTTACATATCAAAAAATGATACCAAAATTACTAGCAATTGCTAAAAATAGAACTGATACAAGAATTTATGTCAGAGGAGATAAAAATATTAATTATGGAAGAGTATTAGAAGTTATGGGAACTTTGTCAGGAGCAGGTTTTTCTAAAGTAGCCTTAATTTCAGAGCCATATAAAAATTAGGATGAATTATGTTAAGAAGTTTAATATATTCAATCACATTTCACTCTATTTTAGTTTTATTAACAATTTTAAGTTTACCTTTTATGCTAAGAGAACCAATTGATCTTCCGCCTATAGTTTCTGTAGAATTAATACAAATAACGGATAAGACAAACATACCTTATGCTCCTAAGGCAAGAAAAATAATTGAAGAGACAAAAAAAAAGGAAGAGGAAAGATTAGTGTCAGAACAGGCTCCACCAGCAGCTAAAGCAAAAGAAAAACCTGATAGAATTCCTTTGCCAAACGAAAAAAAGGAAGAAAAAAAAATCATTAAAAAAAAACAAAATCCAGAAGAAGTGAAGCCTGAAATTAGGCAAGCCTCAGAATTTGAAAAAAAAGAGATAATTGATACAAATGAAATTGCAGCTTTAATTGATAAGGCAAAAGAAGTAGAGGCTGTAAAACAAAAAAAAACTGATAAAGTTACTCAAAGTAGCAAAAAAAACTCTTTTGCAAGCGGTCTTACTCTTTCACAAGAAGATGCTCTTAGAGCTCAAATCTTTGGTTGTTGGAGCGTACCTTTAGGATTACCTTATGACGAAGATTTATTAGTGAGAATAAAATTACAACTAAAAAAAGATGGAACAATTATGAAATCGGAAATTTTGGATCATCAAAGAATGAATAGACCCGGTCAAAAATTTTATAAAGTATTAGCAGAAAGTGCTTTAAGAGCTGTGAGATTATGCCAACCACTAAAGGTTCCGCCTACAGGTTATGAAAAATGGAGAGAGTTACAATTGAATTTCAATCCTACTGAAATGCTTAAAGGATAATATGAAAAAAATTATTCTAATTTTAATAATAAATTTTCTTACATTTAGTAAATTATTTGCATTGATAGAAATTGATATTACTAGAGGAAACCTAGACCCTCTACCTATTGCGATATCTCCGTTACACGTAGATATAAAATCTGAAAATTATGAAGGTATTAAGATAAAAGAGTTGGGCAATGATATTTCTAAGATTGTTGAAAACAACTTTAGGTCTACAGGATTATTCAACCCATTAAAAAAAGAGGCTTTTGTTCAAAAACCAGATATTGCACACTTGAAACCAAGATTCGAAGATTGGAGATTAATCAAAGCCCAAGCATTAGTAACAGGTAAAATTTTGGTTAAAGATGGGAAATTAAAAGTAGAGTTCAGACTTTGGGATCTGGCAGCCGCTAAGGAGATGACAGCTTTAGCATTTACAACTACACCATCTAATTGGAGAAGAGTAGCTCATATTATTTCAGATAAAATTTATGAGAGATTGACAGGGGAAGAGGGTTACTTTGATACTAGAATTATTTACGTTGCAGAAAGTGGTCCAAAAAATCAAAGGGTAAAAAAACTAGCAATTATGGATCAAGATGGTGCAAAAACAAAATATCTTACTCTAGGAAATGAATTAGTATTAACCCCTAGGTTCAATCCAACAAATCAAATGGTTACATATATGTCATATTTTAGAAATATGCCGCGAGTTTATTTACTTGATATAGAAACTGGAACCCAAGAAGTTGTAGGAAATTTTCCAGGAATGACTTTTGCTCCAAGATTTTCACCAGATGGAAAAAAAATAGTTATGAGTTTTGCCAAAGATGGTAATTCAGACATTTATACAATGGATTTAGAATCTAGAGTTGTTGAGAGAATAACTGATCATTCATCAATTGATACTTCACCCTCATTTTCACCGGACGGAAAATTTATTGCCTTTAACTCTGATAGAAGCGGGTTACAACAAATTTACGTTATGCGAAGTGACGGAAGTGGAGTTAAGAGAATTACTTTTGGAAATGGAATATATGGAACACCGGTATGGTCACCTAGGGGTGATCTTATAGCATTTACAAAAATGCGAAAAGGAAGATTTTATATTGGTGTCATGAGAACCGACGGGACAGGTGAAAGATTACTGACAGAGAATTACTATCAAGAAGCTCCGTCTTGGTCGCCAAATGGAAGAGTGTTAGTTTTTTATAGGGAAACTAAGGCTGGAACAAAAGGAGAGGGTTTTTCAGCTAAATTATGGTCAATAGATATTACAGGCTACAATGAAAGAAGGCTAAAAACAGAAACTGATGCTTCAGACCCATCTTGGTCCTCTCTTTTATCAAAATAAGCTAGTATTTTGTGTAAAATACACTTGAATAATATTGAATAATTTGAAATAAACCAAATTAATAAACCCAGGGGAAAAAATGATATTTAATAAGAATTTAAAAAATGTATTGCTAGTAATTTTTGCTACTTTAATTTTAAGTGCGTGTTCTACAGCAAAAAAATCAGGAAATATTGATGGTGATGTATACACTGGAAAAGATACAGTTGAGTACTTAGCTTCGGGCGTACCAGACAGAATATTTTTTGCAACTAACAAGTCATCTTTAACAACTGCATCTAGAGCAACTTTAAGAAAACAAGCGAATTATTTAAGAAAAAATAAAAAACTTAACGTTACTATAGAAGGTCATGCTGATGAAAGAGGTACTAGAGAGTACAACTTAGCATTAGGAGAAAGAAGAGCTAACGCAGCTAGAGATTATTTAATGACTTATGGAATTTCTGGTAAAAGAATTTCTGTTATAAGTTACGGTAAAGAAAAGCCTGTTAACCCAGCTTCAACACCATTAGCTTGGTCACAAAACAGAAGATCTGTAACAGTAAAAGTAAATTAACAAATATTTTAATAAAATAACTAGACCCCTTTATACTTTGTATTTAGGGGTCTTTTTTTTGCCATTTTGTGAAATTAAGAATGAGCTATGTTTGCAGGATTAATAAAAACTATATCATTAGTAATAATTTCATTAATTATCTTCTTAAATTTTGCCTCAGCCGAGGAAGAAGAAATTTACTTAAAGGCTATTTCAGATCAAATTCAAGTAATCACTAAAGATCTAAAAACTTTAGAAAAAGCGGTATATCAAAAATCAGACGTTGTTACTTTAAAATCTTCTAGTTCTATAAGTTCCGATGGATTAAATGAAGACATAATGACCAAACATCTATTAAAATTAAATGAGATTGAAAATCAATTTAGAGAACTTACGAATAAATTTGAAGAAGTAAACTTTAAATTAGATAAATTATCAACTCGAGTAACGAAAATACAGTCTGATACTCAATTAAGATTTTCCGATTTGGAAAGCGGTTCAACTGATGCTGTAAAAAAAAAACAAGTGGAATTACCAGGATCAAACAAACCTCAAGATTTTGGGGCGGCGCCCGCTTATCAGACCACAAACCTTCCTAAGGAACAATCGATTAACTCAGTTGAAAGTGCTCAAACAGTTATCGCTGAAGAACCTAAAGATAGAGAGTCGTTACTTCCAGATAAACCTACAGAGGAACAATATGAGTTTGCGGTTAGTTTTATGAAAATAGGAGATTATGAGACAGCAGAATTTGCCTTAAAAGAATTTATTGAAAAAAATAAAGATCATGATTTGGCAGGAAGCGCTCAGTATTGGTATGGCGAAACTTTTAGAATTAGACAATTATACTCTGACGCAGCAACAGCTTATTTAGATGGGTATCAAAATTATCCTAAAAGTAAAAAAGCTCCTGACAATCTTTTAAAGCTAGGAATTACTATGGTACAATTAGGTGAAAAAGATCAAGGCTGTAAGATGATTTCAGGGTTGAAAAAAGAATACCCAAAAGCTAGTAAGTCTGTGTTACAAAAAGCTCAGTATGAGCAAAAAAAATTCAAGTGTAAATCTTAAAAACGGTTTTAAAGATTTTAAAGATTTATCAGACATATTTAAAGATTTTAAAAAAAAATTAGATATTTTAAATAAAAGAAATTATCTAGTAGCAGTGTCAGGAGGCCCAGACAGTCTAGCTTTAGCAGCTTTGACTAAATCTTACTCTTTAAACAAAAAAACAAAGTTTCATTATGTATTAGTAGACCACAATATAAGAAAAGATTCTAATCTAGAAGCTAAAAAAGTAAAACAAATATTAAAAAAACAACTAATAAATCTTAAAATTTTTATTAATAAAAGAAAAATTATTAGAAACATCCAAGCAGAAGCAAGGAACGCTAGATATGAAATTTTACTTGATTATTGTAAAAAAAATAAAATTAAGACATTACTCACTGCGCATAATTTAGAAGATCAGGTTGAAACTTTTTTAATAAGACTTTCTAGAGGAAGCGGTCTAAAAGGATTATCTTCGATGAAACCACTCAGTAAAATTGACAATCAAGTTAATTTATCAAGACCTCTGCTTGACATTAAAAAAAAGTTCTTAATAAAAATCTCTAAGATCATTTTTAGCAATTATATTAAGGATCCCTCAAATAAAAACTCGAAATTTTTAAGAACTAAAGTGAGAAAATTAAAAAAACCTTTGGAGCAAAGCGGTATAAAATACGAACAAATTTTTAAATCAATTCAAAATCTTGCATTAAGCAAATCCACTCTAGATAGTTATCTTAACAAAATTTTTAAAGATTTGATCAAAAAAAAAGAAAACAAAATAGAAATTAATTTTAAGAAATATACTGAACTTAAGCCCGATACAAAAATTGCCCTAATTAATGAGGCTATTAAACGACTTAAAAAAAACTACTACGATTTAAGATCAAAAAAAGTAGTGAATTTGATAATAAATCTCAATAAAAGAGGTTTCAGAAAATCTTGTCTAGGAGGTTGTATTTTTTTTAAAAAAGGCGAGAATTTGTGCCTTAAAATTGAAAATCATTAATAATTAAAGAGAAATTGGATCATTTTTGTCTTATTTACAACTCAATAAAAACTACAATATACTTGTTTAATAATAATTAATGATTATTTAAAGATTATGAATATAAAAAATTTGATAATGTGGGTTATCATAGTTCTGCTTTCTGTAGGACTATTCAATATGTTTCAGGATCCAAGTAAGAATAATTCTGAAAGAAGTACATTGCCATTTTCAAATTTTTTGAACGAAGTTGAAGCTGGTAGAGTAGTAGAGGTTAAAATACAAGGCAGCAATATATCCGGAGTTTTGGCTGATGGTAAAAAATTTAATACTTTCTCTCCAAATTATCCAGAATTAGTGGATAAACTTTCATCTAAAGGTGTAAGTATAGTTGCATCTCCTAAAGAAGATAAAATGCCATCACTTTTAGGAATTTTGTTATCTTGGTTTCCAATGCTTTTACTTATTGGTGTATGGATATTTTTTATGCGTCAGATGCAAGGCGGAAAAGGTGGAGCAATGGGATTTGGAAGATCAAAAGCGAAACTATTGAATGAAGCTCAAGGTAAAGTAACTTTTAATGATGTAGCCGGGGTAGAAGAAGCTAAAGAAGAAGTAGAAGAAATTGTTGAATTTTTAAAAGATCCAAAAAAATTTAGCCGTTTAGGTGGAAAAATTCCTAAAGGTGCTCTTTTAATCGGACCTCCTGGAACAGGAAAAACATTATTAGCTAAGGCTATAGCTGGTGAAGCTAACGTGCCTTTTTTTTCTATATCGGGATCAGACTTTGTTGAAATGTTTGTAGGTGTTGGTGCTTCAAGAGTAAGAGATATGTTTGAGCAAGGAAAAAAACATTCTCCATGTATAATTTTTATTGATGAAATCGATGCAGTCGGTAGAAGCAGAGGAGCAGGTCTAGGTGGAGGAAATGATGAAAGAGAGCAAACTCTTAACCAATTACTTGTTGAAATGGATGGTTTTGACACTAATGAAGGAATTATTTTAATTGCAGCCACTAACAGACCCGATGTGCTAGACCCGGCCTTATTAAGACCAGGGAGATTTGATAGACAAGTTGTTGTTGGCAACCCTGACATTATAGGGAGAGAAGCTATATTAAAAGTCCACATTAAAAATATTAGCACTGGACCGGATGTAAAATTAAGAACAATCGCTAGAGGCACACCAGGATTTTCAGGAGCTGATTTGGCTAACTTAATAAATGAGTCAGCATTGCTTGCAGCAAGAAAAAATAAAAGAGTTGTTACTATGTCAGACGTTGAGGAAGCTAAGGATAAAGTAATGATGGGAGCAGAGAGAAGGTCAATGGTAATGTCGGAAGATGAAAAAAAACTTACCGCTTATCATGAAGGAGGCCATGCAATAGTAGCTTTAAACGAAAAAGCTTCAGATCCAATTCACAAAGCTACAATCATTCCTAGAGGAAGAGCTCTAGGTATGGTAATGAGACTACCAGAGAGAGACCAACTATCAGTTACAAGAGAAAAAATGCATGCAGACATTGCTGTAGCTATGGGAGGTAGAATTGCAGAAGAAATTATTTTCGGTCATGATAAAGTTACTTCTGGCGCTTCATCAGATATTGATATGGTAACTAAAATGGCTAAAAACATGGTAACAAAATATGGCATGAGCACAGAATTAGGTACCATTGCATATGGAGAAAATGAAGAAGAAGTTTTTTTAGGAAGATCAGTTACGAAACAACAAAATATGTCAGAGGAAACTGCAAAAAAAATAGATATAGAAGTTAAAAAGATTGTAGACAAAGGTTATGAGAGGGCAAGAAAAGTTTTAACAGAAAAAATTGACGATCTTCATAAAATTGCTAAAGCACTTTTGATTTATGAAACGATGTCAGGCGATGAAATTAGAGATTTAATACTCAAAAATATAAAACCAACTAGATCATTCAAAGACGAAAAAGAAGATGATGGCAAAGAGTCATCTGCTCTAGGATCTTTAGGACTTAAACCTAAACCAGCAGTTTAAGAAATATGAAAAAATATTACACACGTGCGTGTAATTTTTTTTATGGCTCTACTTCAAAAAAATTAATTAAAAAAAAAATCGCCCTACCATTGTGTGGAGATAAATTAATATCTTTCAATCAAATTGAAATTTTTACTAGAGATAAAAAAAAAGTAAATTCTAAAATAATAGATATAAGTAATATAAATAAACTACCTCTAAAAATTAGAAAAAATATATTAGCAGATGTTAAAAAAATTACTGCTAGAAGAGATTTTTTAAGAAAAAAAAATCATTTAATCATGGGAGTATTAAATATGACACCAGATAGTTTTTCTGATGGCGGTAAATTTAACTCTTTATTAAAAGCAAATCAAAGAATAAAGAATATGGTTAAATCCGGAGCAGATATTATTGACGTCGGAGGAGAATCAACGAGACCTGGATCAAAAATTATTTCTCAAAAAAAAGAGCTTAAAAGAGTTAAACAAGTGATAAAAAAATTTAAAAAAAACTTTCCCAAAACTTTGTTATCAATTGATACAAGAAAATCATTAGTTATGGATTATTCTATAAAATATAATGTTGATATTATAAATGATGTCTCTTGTTTTAAATTTGACTCAAATTCTTTTGAAATAATTAAAAAAAAAGATTTATGGAAAATAATTCACCATATGCAGGGAACCCCACAAACTATGCAAGATAATCCATCTTATGATCATGTCTTATTAGATATTTATGATTTTTTTGAAGATGAGATCAAAAAACTTAAATATAACAAAAAAATAATTTTAGATCCCGGTATTGGTTTTGGAAAAAACTTGAAACATAATTTGATGATCTTG
>MDTB01036500.1_pt1 | contig 12149 bp, 11 predicted proteins | sample 811161 | NCBI WGS metagenome assembly MDTB01 (sample SAMN05326650, study PRJNA326480) | marine metagenome | isolation source: seawater | place: Mediterranean Sea | collected 2009 | reverse complement strand
CGTCGCCACGCGAACGACGCATATTATTCTTGCTTTGGCTCTTACACGCATATTAGCGCGTAAGGGCTAAAGCTCGGACTCTATCCTCTATCCTCTATCCTCTATCTTTTATCTTTTCTAACAATTTTCCTGCTCTGGTGGACTAAGCTAAACGGGTCTATTTTCGGTGATTCCTATTTCGATTCGAATCAGGGCGAAATCGATCCCTTGCTTTGGCGTTTCCGCTCTTGGTCATTGGATTTTTCTGTCGGCTATACCCTCGCTATACACATTACTAGATCCCATTTGATTCAACTCCTGAGGCAAGCTCGAATGACTGTTTGAGTGCAGGCCAATTTGGGGTAATTCAAACTCCACTGGCTGTTCAATTAGCGCGTTTTCCTAGCATGGTTATAGCGAGAGACCTGACAGCCTGCGGACTTAATCAGTAAACTTGTGCCTTCATTCTGTGACTAGCGAGGCGCACTTGGCGAGACTATTCAATATTGGGTCGTTGTGTGTTGACCACATCTATCGGGTCCCCAGTTTGGTGATTGCGGGACAAACCATAGCGTGCTCTAGCGAGCGTCTTGTTCCCGGCGGCAAAGGCCTTAACCAATCCATCGCAGCGGCTCAAGCTGGCGCCAGCGTATGCCATTTTGGTGCCGTTGGCGGCGACGGCGATATGCTTGTGGACGTGCTGCAAAGGTTTTGCGGAGACGCAGGATCAGTGCTCCGGCTGGACGGACAATCAGGTCAGGCAGTTATCCAGGTAGATGATCAAGGTCAGAACGCCATTGTGATCTCTGCCGGTGCCAATCGACGCTTACCTGAGGATTTGTTGTCTGCCGCAGTTGCTGCGATGGCACCGGATGATTGGCTGCTTTTGCAGAACGAAACAAATGGCGTAGCGGAAGTCATTCGGATGGCTAAAGCAAAACAATTGTCCGTCGCCGTTAATCTGGCGCCGTTTGATGCCAGTTGCCTCGATTTACCGCTTGAGTTGGTTGATTTGTTGATCGTTAACGAAGCTGAAGCGGCGGGGTTAGCTGGTCTACCTGTACCAACCGAATCTACCGCGACAACAGTAGCGGCATCGGCGGCGCACGCGAACGAATTGGCTGCTAAAGAGCAGGCCATATTTGCGGCGTTGGTCGCAAAACTGCCAAAAGTTTGCCTGATTATGACGCTCGGCGCACGAGGCGCGCTTTCTCAATCACCTGGCGATCCGGAGTTGATGCGGCACGCCGCCATATCAGTTGAAGCCGTCGATGAGACCGCGGCAGGGGATACCTTTGTCGGCTTTTTGATGGCTGAACTATTGATTGGTACGGGCATGCTAGCAGCGATTGAATTAGCTAGCGTGGCTGGTGCATTGGCAGTTACTCGCTCCGGCGCTGCGGAATCGATTCCATCCCGCGCAGAAGTGGTTGCCGAAATCGCCCGTCGTGGTGTTTAGCCCTTGCTCCAAAAAGGGAACGGTATCCGGCTATGGGAAGGCCAGTCCTGTGATTTGCTCCAGTTCTCGAATCGCTTGCTGCTCGTTGAGCACCTTTATGGTTGACATTCCCATCGCTCGGGCGGGTTTCAGGTTAATCCCCAGGTCGTCCAAAAACAGCGTCGCTTCGGCTGCCACGCCTAAACGGTCTAACGCCAGCGTATAGATGGCCGGATTCGGTTTACGGATTCCTTCCAGACTCGACTCAATGACAAAATCGAATAATCCCATTATCTCTGCTACCGCATCTGCTTTTGCCTGGTCTTTTGACATGCCGGGACCGTGGCCTGCTTTGACGTTGTTGGTGATGCAAGCCACTTTGAAGTGACGTTTACAAATCTTTAGCACCTCGGCCATTCGCGGCCGAACCGTTCCGCTTAAAATGGCGATGACTTTTTTGCCCTCTATTCGATGACCTGACAGCGCGGATTCCTCGGCGAACAAAGTATCAAATTCCTCTATGCCGATTGCGCTGGACTCGAACTTCGCCCATGCGTTGTGCTCTGGATTGGTCGCGTTCAGATGGCGAATGAAATCTTTCGGAGCGCCAACTTCTGCTTCTAATTCGTTAAAAGCTTCGAAAGGACTGCTGGTGAAAACACCCCCGAAGTCCCAAAGGATTGCCTGCAGGGATGAATTAAGATTGCTGGCGGTTGTTGCAGAGGTTTCAGTCATGGTCGACAGCCTTGTGTAATGGTCGTGCTATTTTAACAGCAGATAATAGTGAAACATGGCGAGAGCGTTGTCGAACTTGGGGACTGAGTTTTTGTGGTTCATTCGAGGCGCGCTGGCGCATGTGGCGAATTGTTGAGGATGTGATCGCGCGACACATCGAGAGCGCGGTCTAGGTCCGACTCCAACAAGGTGATGAAATAGCCGCGCTGACTGATTGCCAAACAGGGACGCTTGAGAAGGCGCTGCTTCACGCCTCGTGTGGCATCAATCAGCGGCCAATGCGCGTTGCAGGTGGGTGTGGTTGTCTTTGATTCAAGCGCCTCTAAAGGGTTCGCTTGGCGTGAATTTTTGGTCAGGTCTGCGGCGTGAATCGATAGCCAATGCCGCGGACTGTCTGTATGAAACCGTCAAGCCCAAACGGTTTAAGGATTTTGCGCAACCGCAAAATGTGTACGTCTACCGTGCGTTCTTCGACATAGACGCTACGTCCCCACACCCGATCCAATAGTTGGCTTCGATCAAAAGCACGATCCGGATGGCGCATTAGCAGCTCTAACAAACGATATTCGGTAGGTCCCATATGAATGTTTTCATCACCTACACTGACCCGGTGGCTTTTTAGATCCAGCTTGATGCCGGCTATGGACAACAAGTTGTCTTCAGGCGATCCGCTTCGTCGCAGTAGAGCTTTAACACGGGCGATTAACTCGCGTGGCGAAAAAGGCTTCGTGACGTAGTCGTCCACGCCTGATTCAAAGCTTTTGAGTTTGTCGCTCTCTTCACCGCGCGCAGTCAGCATGATAATAGGTAGTTGAGCGGTGAGTTCATCTCGTCGCAAGTGTTTGGCGAGATCAACGCCACTCATGCCAGGTAGCATCCAATCGATGATGACGAGTTCTGGTGTACCTCGGTCGAGACGTTGCAAAGCGACTTCGGCAGACTCTGCCTCAATGATGTCGTAGCCTGCTCGAGATATGGAAAAGCCTAGCAATTCACGAATTTCAGGTTCATCTTCGACGATTAATATCGACGTGGCCATGCGCTCTCCTGCTTTCTCTCGATGGGTTTTTGTTATCCCCGCGTTTGTTGGGGATTACACCCAGACATTGTGACATTTGTGTGATCACCTCGCACCCGCGATGAGAATTTTAGCCGCTTGAAAGTCGCCTAGTTGCGGTCACAGTCACAGCCTCGGTGTTAGCCACAAGGCTTTATGTGCCGTTTTCATTGCCTTGCCGTTCCGTGGGCACTGCGCTGGCGCACTCATTAGGGCTTCGTTGCGGTCGAGATAGTTGGTCGCGAAAGCCAGTCAGAGAAAAGCCAGTCAGAGAAAGGCCAGACAGAGAAAGGCCACTTTAAGAAAAGAAAATGGTGTAGAACTTTTACACTGATCACTTTCTCGAAGTTGGCCGAGCATTTTGAAATTATTGGAGTGCATGTGTCGTACTCTCGGTTCCCACGGGAAACTCTCAGGAAAATCTTACGGATGGAACGAAATCCTTCGGATAGAATAAAATCCTACAAAATAAAACGCGGTGCTGCCGTTAGTGCGGGCTAGCTAACGTTTTTTCGGCGGTTAGAGAGCCGCAACGCATGGGAGGGAAGCATGGGAGCGAATATCAGCATTGGCTCAGCCGATGACTTTAACTTGGGTGTTTATGTGGCCGAGCCGAGCCAGGCACCCTCGTCAGCTGTAATTGTCATTCAGGAAATCTTCGGTGTTAATCAGCACATACGAGAAGTGGCTGATGGTTATGCCGCAGCCGGACATTTAGCGATAGCGCCGAAGCTGTTCGATCGTATCGATCGGAACATTGAGCTAGGTTATGACTCAACGGCGATGACCGAGGGTATTTCATTGGCATTTTCGCAATTGAATATGGAACTAGCCTTACATGATATTCAGGCAGCCGTAAATTTTGCGTTAACTCAAGTCAGTTCTGTGGCCGTCGTAGGCTATTGTTTTGGTGGCTTGATGGCGTGGCAGAGCGCTTGCTTGCTTCCCGGGGTAGCTGCGGCTAGCTGCTACTACGGCGGCGGGATTGCTGGGCATCTGGAGTTAATACCACGCTGCCCAATCATGATGCACTTTGGTGAGTTGGATCCACACATCCCGCTTACCGATGTTGCAAAAATTGAGCAGGCCCAGGCGGCGGTACAGGTTCATGTTTACGCCGCTGATCATGGCTTCAATTGTGATCATCGAGCCAGCTACGAACCTAATGCTGCGGCTTTAGCGAGAGAACGAACGCTGGCATTTTTCGCCGAGCATTTGACAGCGTAATTTCAATGATACATCGAGTCGGAATTTGGATAATCGTCTGCTAGCAGTTCCGTAACAAAATATCTTGATTTCACCGTAAGCCAGGGGCCGTAACAGTGCTTATTCTGTCGGCCTGTGTCTACAATAAACGAGGTGACAGACGCTCACGAATCGGCAGGTGTTTGTTCGTGTTCATTTTATAACTTATCCGGCCAAGATCAGGGTGTTTGCGCTTGACATCAAACTTGGGTTTGTTGATCCTTGCTTCGCGGTGCGATAGCCCATGCGGGCGTTTCTTGATTCTAAAGGGAGTTTTAGGTAGAGCACTGTGAGGGGCGTATGCAACGAGGGATCTGGTTACAAAGCCGTTTAGCGGTTATAGCGGTACCCACCATTGCGCAGACAATGCGGTAAAAAAAATTGAACACGCGAGTTGCTTCAATGTGACACGCTTGAGTGCTAGGTAGATTAGCCGTGGCACAGAGTTGTGCACATAGAGCGCCTGGCGAGCACCAAATTCCATCATGGGTAATGGAATAGGGAGGCAGGATCGGCGTCCAAAAAAATGGGCGGCACCTTAAATTAGGCGGTCAGAAAGACGGTAGTTGTTAAGTTGTAGATTGGGGTGTTTATGCATCTTGGAAGGCAAATGGTCTTCGCAACTTCATGGCGGCCTTAAAATTTTGCACCCGTGACTGAAATTCGAGGGTTGATATGGTAATAGCGATACAAACACTCGACTTGGTTACTGTTAATTGGGGCGAATGAGAAGCGTTTCATCATTATTTAACGCTTTTGAAAGAGCATCATTTTGATAGATCATCATAATGAGTAGAAGGTGGGTTTAGCGTGAGCGACAAGCTATTAGTCAGTTTCGAGAGCCTTTAGAGAAATCGTAAGTTCTGTTAGGAAGTTTTCATGAATAAATACTTGGGACGAGTTTTTGCCATTGCATTGGCGTTTGGGTTAAGCCTAAACAGTGGGACTGTCGTTGCATCGACTTTAGCGGATATCTTTCAGGTAGCTGAGCAAATGAACGCAGCCGCGCGTCGCTCACAGGCGCAGGTGGATGCGCTGACTGAAGATACGCGCAAGTTGCTGGGTGAATACAAGACGGTGCTGAAAGAAATTGAAGGCCTGCGTGTTTATAACCGCCAGCTAGAAAAGCAGATTGCTAATCAAGAGAAAGAAATGTCTCAACTGGCGCAATCCATCGATGATGTAACTGTTATCGAGCGTCAAATCACTCCGCTCATGCTGCGAATGATTGACGGCATTGAGCAGTTTGTAGAGTTGGATACCCCATTCCTTTTGGAAGAACGCCGCGCTCGCGTTGAGCGGCTTAGAGAAACGATGGATCGGGCTGACGTTGCCGTTTCCGAAAAGTTTTCGCAGGTGTTACGCGCATTCCAAATAGAAAACGAGTACGGCCGAACCATGGAAGCCTACAGCGACACCATTACCTTGAATGGCGTAGAACGAAAGGTAGATGTGTTGAAAGTCGGTCGCATTGCGCTCGTTTATCAAACTCCAGATGGTGCCGAAACCGGCATGTGGAACCCTTCTATACAAGACTGGGAGCAGGTGGATGACAGTTATCAATCATCTATCAAGCAGGGCATTCGTATGGCTCGCCAGCAAGCATCTATCGATATGCTCGGCATACCGGTATTTGGTGCAGGAGACGCACAATGAGAGGGTTTACTAAGGATTTTATGATGTCATTAGGTACGAAATTCACAGCAAGCGCGTTGCTCGTTCTAGGTCTGAGCCTAGGCACAGTTCATGCCGAAGAAAGCGCGCCTGCGCCAGCTACCGATCTGATCGTCAATGAAGCGAACTCCCTGGACGAGCTTTTAGAAAACGTAAGAGATCGCCGGGTTGTCGAGTCGCGTGAAAATACACAACGCGAACGTCGTTTTGCACAGGCTAAAGCCGATCAAGCGAAGATGCTGCAGGACGCGAAGAACGAGCGTACTCGTGAACAACGTCGTTCCGACCGTCTGGAAACGACGTTTGAAGAAAACGAAATTCGTATTGGTGATATGACCGAGCAGTTAGATAAGCGTCTCGGCAGTTTGCGCGAGTTGTTCGGTGTATTGCAGCAGGTGGCTGGCGATACGCGGGGCTTGTTTGAAGCTTCGTTGGTCTCTTCAGAATATCCTGATCGTGGTGAGTGGCTTGGTGAACTCGCTAAGAAAATGGGTACATCTAGCCAACTCGCTACCATTAGCGAAATGGAAGACCTTTGGTTCCAACTGCAGCAGGAAATGACCGCATCGGGCGAAATTACTAAGTTTTCAGGCACCTTTACTCGCCTTTCTGGCGAAAAAGTCGAGACAGATATCGTTCGCGTAGGCGCCTTTGCGCTGGTTGGCGAAGGCCAATACCTGCAGTGGGACCCAGACAGCCAATCGATCATTGAATTGGCTCGTCAGCCGGGCTCGCCACATAACGGTACGTCTGAGGCATTGCAAGAAGCAGGTGCTGGTGAACTGATTAGATTCTCAGTTGACCCGACTCGCGGCTCTTTGTTAGCACTGCTGATTCAAGCGGCAACTTGGGGTGAACGCATTGGTACTATCGGCGGTGGCTTCTTCGATGGCGCGGGCGGCGCAATGGGTGGGGTAATCATCTGGGTTGGTATCTTCGGCGTGCTCCTGTCACTGATTAAGTTCGTGATGTTGTTTGCTGAGCAACGCAAAGTGAACGCGCAGCGCGCAAACCCCAGCAATATTCAGACCAACAGCTCCCTTGGCCGTGTTCTAAATGTTTATGCAGAAAATAAAGAAGCCGACACTGAAACTCTTGAGCTAAAACTGGGCGAAGCAATCTTGGGCGAAACGCCGAAGATTACTAAGTACATTCAAATTGTTCAGGTTATCTCTGTCGTCGCGCCTTTAATGGGCCTTCTGGGTACGGTTATTGGTATGATCGAAACGTTCCAGGCCATCACACTCTTTGGCGCCGGCGACCCTAAAACTATGGCTGGCGGTATTTCAATCGCCTTGATGACCACGGTTCTGGGACTGGTTGTAGCGATACCCACTACCTTCCTCTATACCATTGTAAACACCTACGCAAAAGGTATTACACATGCGTTAGAAGAGGAAAGCGCTGGTATTATCGCAGAGCAAGCAGAGCGTTCAGGGCGCACCCTGGGTGCTTAATACAGGGCGAAACTGATGTTATACGAAGCCTACTTAGCTATTGTTCAGTTCATCGAGCTGGGCGGCAACGTGCTCTACGCCATTGCCTTTGTCACCTTCGTGATGTGGGGACTGATTTTTGAGCGGGTGGTATTCTTTACTACTGAGTATCGAGGCATGGTACGTGAAAGCGTAACCAGCTGGGAACAGCGCAGCGAGCGCAGCTCTTGGGGCGCCCGACAGATACGCGACGGCATGATTTCTAACGCGGCGGATAAGATCAACGGGAGTTTCCCGGTAATCCAAATTTGCGTCGCACTCTGCCCGTTGTTTGGCTTGTTAGGTACCGTAACGGGTATGATCGCTGTATTCGAAGCCATGGCGACTCAGGGTGGTAATGCCCGGTCGATGGCCGCAGGCGTGTCGATGGCGACAGTACCGACCATGTCGGGCATGGTCGCCGCTCTATCAGGCGTCATGGGTACAACGTATCTGCAGACGAAGATTAAGCGCGAAACAGAATTATTTGAGGATAACCTCACCTTAGATCACTAGTAGCCTAATAACCGGCAATGCGTGGTTTCGTTGTTTCGAAAAGCGGTTAGATTGGAAAAAAGTTATGCGCAGAGGAATAAGAAGGGTACAGCGTGACAGCGAAGACGGTGATATCAACCTGACACCGATGCTCGACGTGGTATTTATCATGTTGATCTTCTTTATCGTCACGGCGACGTTCATCAAGCTTCCAGGGATAGAAGTCCGCAAACCAGTAGCGGAAACCGGAGTGAAGAAACCGACGGTTTCGCTGATCGTCGCGATCAGTGCCAACGATGAAATATGGATCGACAAAAAGCGTATTGATAAGACCGCCATACGCGCACACATAGAGCGGCTCCATGCCGAGAATCCGCTCGGTACCATGGCTATCCAGGCACATGGCGAATCGACTAACGATGCCTATATGGCAGTGCTGAGTTCCGCGCGAGCGTTAGGGTTAACGCAAGTGGCAATCTCAATAGACGAGTAGGAGGTTTATCGTGGTTTTACGCTATTCAATAGGCGTACTCGCTGGAGGCGTCATCACATTCTTCCTATTCCTTTTGATGCAAGCACTGATTGCATCGGATGAAGCGAAGCTGGAAGAAGGTGTTAAGGGACGATTGCTTGATTTTGTTCGACTTAATCAAGACGAAGAAGTACAGACGAAACAACGCAAGCCCAAGCCACCTCCGCCACCTGATGAGCCACCACCAGATATGCCGAAGCCGGACTTTGAGACGTCCGATTCTAACCAAGGCGTTTCGATGGATGCGGTGGATGTAGACGTTAGCCTTAATGTCGAAGGCGGTGGTTTTAGTTCCGATGGAGAATATCTGCCGATCGTAAAGGTCGCACCGCAGTATCCTCGACGCGCGCAAACTCGTGGCATAGAGGGCTTTGTGCTTCTAGAGTATATCGTTACGAAGACGGGCGCGGTTCGTGATCCGGTTGTAATTGATGCCAAGCCACCCGGTATTTTTAATAGAGCCGCGATCAATGCCGCGCTGAAATACAAGTATAAGCCTAAGGTCGTTAATGGTGAACCGATTGACGTCGCGGGTGTGAAAACGCGCATAACCTTTGAAATGGCGGAGTAGTAATTATGCTCGGTAGTGTGTGCAAGTTAGTGAGCAAGGCGTTCTTTGTTATCGCGGCGCTGGTATTTTTTGGCGCCAGCGGCATCGGGCCGCTCTCGATCGAGAGCGTTGTCGCACAGGAAGCCGAGAAAAAGCAAAAGACACGCCGCGTACCTTCAATTTCTGAGCAAGTCTTTAAGCTTCTGGGTAAGGCTCAGGAAGCGATCGACTTAAAGGACTATGTCGAAGCTGAGCGAGTCGTCACAGAAGCGCTGCAGCGAAAGCGTCGTTATAACGAAAACGAACTGGCGAATATTCGCAATACGCTAGGTTACGTCTACTACCTGACTGAGCGCTACGGCAAAGCGATCGAAGAATATAAAATCGTCGTTGCTCAGGGTGAGAAGATTCCTGAAGGTCTAGAAACCACCACACTCTATACCATTGCTCAGTTGAGTTACGTTGAAGAAAACTACCGTGACGCACTGAAATATATGGAGATTTGGATCACAAAGGCGGCTAATCCATCCGCTGCGCCACGATTTTTCTTGGCGACGGTTTACTACCAAATGAAAGATTATGTGAAAGCAATTGAGCAGATGGAACTCGGCATCAAGGTAGCTCAGGATCGCGGCACAACAATCACTGAACAAAACTGGAGTCTGCTGACTTTTTTATACTTCGAAAAGGAAGACTGGCCAAACGTGATACGCGTATTAGAAATTTTGGTTAAAGAGTTTCCAAAGCGCGAGCATTGGGTTCGCTTAGCCGGAGTGTATGGTCAGGAAGGCCGTGAAAAAGACCAGCTATACACCTTAGAAGCGGCCTATACCGCAGGCTTCTTTGAGCGCCGCACCGATTATACCAATCTTGCCGGCTTGCTGATGCAGGATGAAGTGCCTTACCGCGCAGCAAAAGTTCTTGTAGCCGGGTTTGAGAATGAAGCATTAGAGCGAGATTCAGATAACCTTCAATCTTTGGGTCAGGCATGGCAACTCTCGCAGGAAGTGTACGAAGCAATACCGGTTTATGAAGAAGCCGCTAAGCTGGCCGATGACGGCAAAATCTACGAGCGCTTATCGTATTTGTATCTCGAATCGGATAACTATGATTCGTGCGTGGCGGCTGCAGATGGTGCGCTGGACAAAGGGGGATTGCGTAAAGTGCAAGCCGTTCAAACTGTGAAGGGTATGTGCCTATACAATAACAACAAGCTCCGGCAGGCGCGTGATGCGTTTAGTTCATGCAGACGCGAGGCGCGTCGTGACGAAGACACAACGAGCACCCGCATCTGCGCGCAGTGGATTACCTTCATTGATCGAGAGCGTGATCGTCAACAAAAGCTTGCTGAAGCTTCTGGCGGTTAAACGTCTTATTATATTGCGGTTGGTTTAGGAAGAGCCCGAGCGTTTGATTCGTTTCGGGCTTTTTAATGTTTAGCCCGCAATCCTGGTTTGAGTGGTGCCACACGGCGCAACCCCGCAACGGGTGAAACCTACTTGCACTTTCTTATAGTTCAACACAGGATTTTGGCACACTAGAAGAGACCATTATGTTTACTGGCATTGTTCAGCACCTGTCTTCGATAAGCTCAATTTCCACCGACGGAGAACTACGGCGTTTTCAAATTCAACTAGATGATTTAACCAAGGATCTGCAGCTGGGTGCATCTGTAGCCGTGAATGGAACCTGCTTAACAGTAACCAGTGTAACCGAGGCGCATGCGACGTTCGACGCCATTCCAGAAACCCTGCGAACGACCAATTTAGGTAAGCTAACTGAAGGGTCGATGGTGAATCTTGAGCGAAGTTTCCAATTTGGCGACGAGGTTGGCGGCCACATTCTTTCAGGCCATATTACGACAACGGCTTCGGTAGCCGATATTTATCTTAATGGTCACGACCGGGTGATTACCTTTGCAATTGCTCCAGAGTGGCTGAAGTTTATCTTTCACAAAGGCTATATTGGTCTGGATGGGGCGAGCATCACGGTATCGGCAGTTGATCGTGATCGGAACCAATTCGCGGTCAGCCTCATACCGGAAACCATCGAGCGCACGACACTAGGCCACCTTGTAAAAGGCGATGGAGTTAACATCGAAGTCGATAGTCAAACTCAAACGATTGTAGAGACCGTAGAGCGGATTCTTGCCGAGCCAGAAATGCGCCAACAGTTGCTCCAAAAGACAGGCGCCGCCTAATCATCATAACCGCTACAAAAGCGCGCAACATGGCTAATCATTTTCACCATCGTTTAGGTCAGGCTTGGCAGCAGTCAGGCTCACTTGTTTGTGTTGGGCTCGATCCAGATCTGTCGCGTATTCCTGCGGTGGTTCGTGACTCAGCGGCGCCTTTGTTCGAATTTTGCAAAGCGATAGTCGATTCAACGGCAGCTTACGTTTGCGCTTTCAAACCGCAATTTGCCCACTTTGCCGCACTGAAAGCAGAGGGGCAGCTCGCCGATGTCATTGCCTACGTACACGACCGATACCCGCATATTCCTGTTTTGCTTGATGCAAAACGGGGCGATATAGGCAGCACGGCTGAGTATTATGCGAGGGAAGCTTTCGAACGTTATAACGCCGATGCTGTGACTGTCTCGCCGTACTTGGGCTACGAAAGCATCGCGCCATATTTCGACTATCCCGACCGTGGCGTAGTGGTTCTTTGCCGAACCAGTAATCCAGGCAGTGATCGGCTGCAAATGATAGACGCAGGCGGTACACCTTTGTATTTACGGGTTGCTGAGTGGGTTAAAGAATTGGACCAAAACAACCAGTGCTTATTGGTAACTGGCGCGACGTACCCTGAAGAGCTCGGTATGGTCCGCGAGATAGTTGGGAACATGCCGTTGTTAGTGCCAGGCATTGGTGCGCAAGGTGGGGACTTAGAGAGAGTTTTGAAAAACGGCCTGGATGGCGAGCGCGCAGGCCTGCTGATCTCCAGTTCGCGAGGCATCTTATATGCTGG
>MDTB01194665.1_pt1 | contig 12150 bp, 15 predicted proteins | sample 811161 | NCBI WGS metagenome assembly MDTB01 (sample SAMN05326650, study PRJNA326480) | marine metagenome | isolation source: seawater | place: Mediterranean Sea | collected 2009 | reverse complement strand
TTTTATCAATAAATCAGATTTCACTATTGAAGATCTAGAATTAATCTCCACATATAACATCATGAATACAGCTGAAAAGTGGCATGGCACTACCATTGTTCTATTGAGAAAAAATAACGAAACAGTCGTCGCAGGAGATGGTCAGGTTAGTCTCGGCAATACCGTCTTAAAAAGTAAAGCAAAAAAAGTTAGAAAAATAGAAAGTAGGGGGGTGATAGCTGGTTTTGCAGGATCTACCGCCGATGCATTAACGTTGTTTGAAAGGCTTGAAGCAAAACTTGAGAAGCATGCAGGTAACTTACAAAGAGCAGCTGTTGAATTAGCAAAAGACTGGAGAAGTGATAAATTTTTAAGAAGGTTAGAAGCATTGATGGCAGTAGCAGACAGAAAACATAGTTTTATTATTTCTGGTACTGGAGATGTTTTAGAACCAGAGGATGGGATTATAGGTATCGGATCGGGTGGAAATTATGCTCTGGCAGCTGCAAAAGTTTTAATAGAATCAGATTTAAAAGCTGAGGAAATTGCTAGAAAAGCAATTAAAGTTGCTTCGGATATTTGTGTGTTTACAAATAATAACGTTACAGTGGAGAAAGTTTAATTATGGCTAATTCTAAGAATGTTACAAATTTAAATTTAGTAAAAAATGCTAAAAATGAAAACTCTAAAGTAAGTGCTTTATCACCAAGAGAAATAGTCTCAGAACTAGATAGATATGTGATAGGACAAAAAGAAGCTAAAAAAGCAGTTGCAGTTGCTTTGAGAAACAGATGGAGAAGACAAGCTCTTTCGGAAGAGATGAGAGATGAGGTGCTTCCAAAAAATATTCTTATGATTGGGCCAACTGGAGTTGGTAAAACAGAAATCTCAAGAAGACTATCAAAACTAGCTGAAGCTCCATTTATTAAAGTTGAAGCTACAAGATTCACTGAAGTAGGTTATGTAGGTAGAGACGTTGAACAAATAGTTAGAGATTTAATTGAGATAGCTATAGCAATGGAAAGAGTGAAGAGAAGAAAAGAAGTTAAAGCAAAAGCTGAGCTTAAAGCCGAAGAAAAAGTTCTAGATGCTTTGGTGGGAAATAAAGCAAGTGTTGCGACAAGAGAAAGTTTTAGAAAAAGATTAAGAAATGCAGATCTTGACGATAATGAAATAGAAATTGAGGTTCAGGATAAAGCATCTGGGCTACAAAGTTTTGAAATTCCAGGGATGCCAGGAGGAAATGTTGGAATGGTAAATCTGGGAGACATTCTTGGAAAATCAATGGGGAATAAAAAAGGTAAAAAGAAAAAAATGCTCGTAAAAGAGTCTCATGACATATTGGTTGCTCAAGAGTCAGACAAAATGATTGAAGAAGACAAAATTATTAAAGAAGCAAAAAAAACTACTGAAGAGAATGGAATAGTTTTTTTAGATGAAATAGACAAAGTTTCCGCAAGAAGTGATAGGGTAGGAGGTGACGTGTCTAGAGAAGGAGTTCAAAGAGACTTATTGCCTTTGATCGAAGGGACAACGGTGAGCACTAAACATGGGCCAATTAAAACGGATCACATACTTTTTATTGCTTCAGGAGCTTTTCAATTAGCAAAACCATCTGATCTTCTTCCAGAGTTGCAAGGTAGATTGCCTATTAGAGTTGAACTTAATGCTTTGAATGAGGACGACTTCAAAAGAATATTAAAAGAACCTGATAATAGCTTGATCAAACAATACAAAGAACTGCTAAAAACGGAAAATGTAAATCTTGTATTTACTGATGATGGAATAGATATGTTGGCTAAAATATCTGCGGAAGTAAACTCTTCTGTTGAAAATATTGGAGCTAGAAGGCTTCATACAATAATAGAAAAAGTCTTAGATGATATAAGTTTTAATGCAACAGACCGCGCAGGAGAGACAGTTACTGTAGATGAAAAATATGTAAACAGTAATTTAGGAAATCTCGTTAAAGATACAGATCTATCAAAATTTATTTTATAATTTTTTTAACTTAATTATAATTGCTCCATCTCCCCCATCTTTTTTATCTGCATTTGATACCGAATCTATATGCTTAGATAATTCCGGATCTGACATTATATAATCTGGAACAGAATATTTTAACTTACTTAAATCTTTAGAAACATATATATCTTTTTCGGTATTAGAATGAATACCTTTTCCAGTGATTAACAAAATTTCTTTATAATTTTTTTTAACACATAATAAAATTAATTCTTTTGCTTTATAATTTGCTTCTAACAAACTAAAACCATGAAGATCGTATTTAAATCTATTTTGGTTTGATTGGTTGATTGTTTGGACTTTGTCTTTGTCTGTAATACCGTTAGGGTTTTTAATAAAACTATTCCAAGTATTAATATCTTCTTGAGAAATATTTTTTTTTTTTATCACTTACTGACGATTTCAGATAAATACCAATTTGGACCTTTTTTTAGTATATTTCTTGTAAACTTCCAATAATCTGTGACTTGTTTTATCTTGTTAGGGTTTCCTTCAATAATCTTATCGTCTTTATCTTTCTTTACAGAGATTACTTCTGAAACAAATCTTACTGAAGCAAAAAGTTCGTTTCTTATTTTTTCGTATTTTTCAACGCTCGACTCTTTTACTCCAATAAATGTAAAATCAGATTTTATATTTTCTTTATTTCTAGCTTGTATGGCTATATCAAAGTTTGTAGCCATATCTGGGGTCAGTAAAGTTTTTAACTTTTTACTATCACCACTCGCAAAGGATGTAAGGATTGTTTCATAAGCTATTTCAGCTCCTTTAAGAAATTCCTTTTTTTCCTGGCCTTCTAGTACATCATGGTTTTGTGTGAAATTCTTAATATTTTTTTTTGGTATATTAAACTCTTTATCTGCAAAACCTGGATGAATTTTAGTCTCATGACCAGTTTTTCTACCTAATATATTTCTCAATCGAAGAATGATAAATCCCGCAATCATTCCTAGCAAAATAATGTCTATATATCCAAAGTTGTTACTCATAGTTTGATAAATATACATTAATAATATAATTTTGTATCAGACAAATGAACTCATTTTTTCTTATATTTATTGGTTTACCAGCATTAGAAGTTTTTCTAATGATTAAGATTGGAGGCAAAATAGGAGCTTTAAACACTGTATCTCTAATTTTTTTAACAGCAATTGTTGGTCTCTATTTTGTTAGATCAGAGGGAGTTAAAACAATTAGATCAGGGGTGGTGAATCTATACCAAAATAAAATACCAATTTATGAAATGGCCTCTGGAGCAACTATTGCGATAGCTGCTTTGCTACTTATCATTCCTGGTTTTTTTACAGATACTATTGGTTTTCTTCTATTAGTCCCTTTTTCAAGAAAAATTTTAATTAACTCCTTGATAAAAAAAGGGGAGGCACATAGAAAACAAGAAGAAGTCAACACATTAGATGGTGAAATTATAGATGACAAAAATAAAAAAGATGACCTATAAAATAATTAGTAAATATATAAAAGATATAAATTTTAAAATTCCTAACCCAAAAATTTTCTCCACATTATCTAAAGATATTTCAAATTATAAAATAAACATTGATATTAGAAGCAATCAGATAAAAGAAAAAATTGTTCAAGTCGATACAACTTTAAATCTTGAGCCTGCTGCAGATAATATTGAAAAGATTAGTACGAAGATAATTTATGCGACAATTATTGAATTAAGTGATGAGATTAAAGACAAAAAAGAAATTGAAAAAATAATTTTAATTAATGTTCCATCTCAGATCTATCCTGATCTAAGAAAGATATTTATTTTTATTTTTGAATGTTCAGGTTTTAAAGATATAAAAATTAGTAATAATGTTGATTTTCAAAAATTATATAATTTTAAAAAAACTCAGTAAAAATTTTTTTTAATCTCAGATTTTAAAAATTGCTTATGCTTTTCTAACTCTTCTTCTGATATTTTTATTATTGTCTTATTATATGATTTCTCTTTATCAAAAGATTTTACATCATTCGATGTAATTGAGGAAAGATTAAATTTAGGCTCTTTTGCATCTAAAAGGTTTATGTATGCTTCTCTTAACAATTCACAATCCAACAAAGCATTATGTTTAGTTCTTTTTGATAGATCAATATTGAATCTTCTACATAAAGCATCTAAAGAATTAGAAGCTCCAGGAAATTTATTCCGAGCAATCGAAAGGGAGTCAATAACATCTGTTTTATTAATTTTTTCTTTTTTAATTTTACTTAACTCATTGTTGAGAAAACTTAAGTCAAAATTTGCATTATGAATTATAATTTTTTTTCCTCGAATAAAATTCAAAAACTCATCAGCAATCTGATTGAATGTTTTATGCTCACTTAAAAACTTTTCTGAAAAGCCGTGAATCTTAAAAGCTTCCTCAGGAACATCTCTTTCTGGATTTATGAACTTATGAAAAATTTTATTTGTTGGAATTAAATCTTTAGTTTCAATACATGCTATTTCTACAATTCTATGCCCATCTTGAGGTGAAAGGCCTGTTGTTTCTGTGTCTAAAAATATTTCATTCATAAGATTTGATTATATTTGAAAGATTTTTTTTTAAAATAAATAATGATTTATTATTAACAACTATATGATCACACAATTTCATTTTTTTAACATCTTTTATTTGATGGTTGTCTAGAATAGAAAATAACTTCATATTGCTATTTTTAAATTTAAATCTTATCATTCTCAATTTTTTTTTTGATTTTATAAAAATTATTACATCAAAATACTTCATTAGCTTACTTTCAATTAACAATGGAATTTCCAAAAATAAAAGTTTTTTATTTTTATTCTTTTTAAAAAAAGTAAACATCTCTTTTCTAACCATTGGATGTATAATCTTTTCTATTTTATTGAGAATTTCTTTTTCTCTTAATATCTTGTTTTTTATTATTTTTTTAAATTCTGAATTAAATTCAATTTTAAGTTTTTTAGCGAGTAATTTTTTAAAAAAAGTTTTCGAATAAAGTTTTTTTACTATTTTATCTGCACTAAAAAGCGGCCCTTTACCTCTAGATATAAATTTACTAGCTGTAGTTTTTCCAGATGCTATAGATCCTGTAATTCCAATTTTAATCATTATAATTTTGATATTAACAAATCTATTAAATTGTCATCAATTTCAGGATTGATCTTATTCCATAAATAGAAAGACTTTTGACCTTGATAGATAAACATCTCTAGACCATTAAATGTTTTAATTTTTTTTTCTTTTAAAAATTTTAAAGTCTTTGTTTCAAGGGGATTATAGATTGTGTCTATATAAATTAAATTATCCTTTGTGTTATCAAAACTAAACTTAAAGTCATTTCCATTTTTTAACCCAAGGCTTGTTGCATTAATTATGATATCAAATTTACTAATCTCCTGCTCAAGAGATCCCCACTCTAAAATATTTAAAAATTTAAATTTTTTCTTTAAGAAGAGTGACTTTTCATAAGTTCGATTTATTACTGATATGTTTTTGACTTTAGATTTCTCTAAAGAAAAAATAACTGAAGAAGAAACTCCTCCAGCTCCAATTACTAAAGCTTTTTTGTTTGTTGCGTCAGTGATCTCTTTTAAATAAGCGGCTTGCAATCCAAAAACATCAGTGTTTTCTCCAATAACAACATTAGCATCGTTTAAAAATATTGTGTTGACTGAATTTGTATGTTGAGCATCATTAATTAATTTATCAACGAATGGGATTATTTTTTGCTTGTAAGGTAAAGTTACATTTATTCCATGCAATTCTTTATTTCTAATTTTTTTGATTATATTTTTTAAATCTTGCTCTGCAAAATTCAATAAAGAATAGTTTGCCTCAATTTTATATTTTTTAAACCAGTAGTTATGCAAAATCGGCGAAAGAGAATGAGTGATGGGGCTTCCGATGATTCCAAATTCTTTTTTTTTCATTTATTATACGTTTTAATATAATTCATTATTTGTTTAATAGGCAAACCCATAATCGAGTCTCGATCCCCTTTGATATATTCAAAAAGATCTAAGCCATCAGCCTCTACTTGATATACTCCATAAGCCATTAAAATCTCAGTTTTAATCTTGTCTAGATAGTTTACTAATTCTTCATCTTTAAATTTTTTCATTTTTAATTCAGATGTATCTGAATAATTCCAAATCATTGACCCATTCTTAGAAATACAAACAGAGCTAATAAGATAATGCATTGAATTGTTTAATTTTTTAAGAATACTTAATGCTTCTTTTCTAGATTTTGGTTTATTTATTATTTTGTTTTTCAAAGAAACTACACTATCAGCCCCTAAAACAAGACTATCAGGATTTTTAATACTAACTTTTACGGATTTAAGTTCTGCTAAATTTTTAGATATAATTAACGGGCTAGCACCCTCAGCAAGTAAAGAGTCCTTAATCTCATCTTCGTCTACATTTGAAACAATAACTTCTGGAGTAATGTTGTGTTTTTCTAAGATTTGTTTTCTTACATTGCTTTTAGAGGCTAAAATTATTTTCATTTACTTTTTTGTATTTCAAAGATTTTTAAAATAGAAGCAGCACTTTCTTCAACAGATTTTCGAGTAACATCAATAGTTGGCCAATTGTATTTCTTAAAAAGATTTTTAGATCTTTCAATTTCTTCCTTTATAAAATTAAGATCTGTGTATTCTTTGATATTTGTTTCATTCATCATAGTAACTCGATTTCTTCTAACATCTGCTAATCTTTCTGGATCTGTTATAAGGCCAATAATACAAATTTTATTGTTTTTTGATTTTAATTCTTCAGGAATTTTCTGTTCCATTACAAGAGGAATATTAGCAGTTTTATATCCTCTATTTGCTAAATATATTGAGGTTGGTGTTTTGCTAGTTCTGCTAACACCCAAAAGCACTATATCTGCCTTAACAACATCATCTAACTTTTTTCCATCATCATGTGACATGGTAAACTGAATAGCTTCAATTCTTTTGTAATATTCATCATCTAAAACGTGTTGGGCGCTAGGTTTGTATATTGCCTTTTGATTTAGAAGTTTTGAAAAACTTAATATTAAATTTCCCATGATATTAAAACATGGAACTTTATTTTTTTCACTTGAGTCTGAGATATATTTAGCTAACTTTGTTTCAACTATAGTATATAAAATTATTGAATTCTGTAATTTTGAACATTCCTTAAATATTTTATCAATTTGTTGCTCAGTTCTTACAAACGCAAATTCTTTTTTTTCATAATCAAAATTTGCAAACTGAGATTTTAGAGATAAAAAAATTCTATCTAACGTTTCTCCGGTTGAGTCAGACACAAGATATACATTGTATTTTTCGTTCATATGTGTGTTAATAATTGTTTGATAAATCTATCTTTTTCATCTTTTCAAAATTTTTCATTTAATCATCAACAATAATTAACATTATTCTAACATTTTGTTAGGTGTTGATATTATAATTCCATAATTGTTTATAATTTTGTTAAAAATATTAAATTTATAGCATTAATTAGACTATTTATTAAAATCGAAATGTATAAAATATGTATAAATAGTTATATTAATAACTAACAGGACCTACTACAGATTCTATAATTATAAACCTAAATTATATATATGAGTACTCTTAAGAAAATATTGATAGATAAAAATATATCTTGTAAATCAGTTTGGTTTATGAGACAAGCAGGTAGATATTTACCTGAATTTAGGGAAATTAGATCTCAAAATAAAAACTTCATCAAATTATGCTTAACCAGTAAATTAAGCTCGCAGATAACACTTCAGCCTATAAAAAGATTTAATTTAGATTCTGCTATTATCTTTTCAGATATCTTAATGGTTCCATACGCATTGGGTCAGAAAGTAAAATTTGTTGAAAAAAAAGGTCCCGAACTAAGCGATTTTAACCTAGAAAAATTTTTAAGCATAACAGAAAAGGAATTTTCTCAAACATTATTACCCGTTTATAAATCAATAGAAATTACTAGAAGAGATTTAAATAAAGAAAAATCTTTAATAGCTTTTATAGGTGCTCCATGGACATTATTAGTTTATATGCTTAACATTAAAAAAAATAAAACAGATCTAGATTTAAGCAAATTAAATAAAAAAAACATCAGCATTAATGAGATTTTTGATAAATTAATAAAATTTTTATGTATTCACATTAAGAATCAAATAATAGCAGGGGCAGATGTTATCCAAATATTTGACTCCTGGGCTGGTTTAATACCTATTGAAAGCATCGAAGACTACTGTTTTATACCAAATGCAAAAATAATTGAGTTTTGTAAAAAGGAGGGTATTCCTAATATTTGTTTTCCAAAAGGAATTAAAAAAAAATATGAAGATTTTAATCAGATTGTAAAACCAGATGGAATAAGTTTAGATTACGAGATAGACCCTTTTTGGGCAAAAGATAAATTAAAAGATGTAGTCTTACAAGGGGGGTTAGATCCAAAGATTTTACTCAAGCCAGAAAGAGAAATGTTAGAAGGGGCGACGAAATATATTAAGACTTTTAAAGATATTCCTTATATTTTTAATCTTGGTCACGGCTTACTTCCAGAAACAGATCCTGATAGAGTAAAAAAATTAATTGAATTTTATAGGAATTACCAATGAACAAAGACCATCCCGATGTAAAATTTGGCAAATCTGGGGTTTTGATAATTAATTTAGGCACACCAGACTCTACAAGTTGGTGGGACATTAGAAAATACTTGAAAGAATTTCTTTCTGACAGAAGAGTAATCGAGGTAAACCCTTTTGTTTGGCAAGTAATATTGAACCTATTCATCCTTACATTTAGACCTTCAAAGACGGCACATGCTTATAAAAAAATCTGGAGGAAAGAAAACAATGAGTCTCCCTTATTATTTTTTACAAGAAATCAGGCTAATAAACTTAGAGATAAAATCGGAAGTGAAAAAATAATCGTTGATTTTGCCATGAGGTATGGAAATCCAAGTATAAAATCTCGATTAAATATACTTAAAGATAAAGGATGCGAAAATATTATTATTTTACCTTTATACCCTCAATATGCAGCTGCCACCACCGCAACGGTTTGTGATGAAGTTTATAGATCTTTAATGAGGATGAGATGGCAACCTAGTCTTCAAATTATTCCTCATTATGAAAGCGAACCACAGTATATTGATGCTCTAATAAATAGCATTGAGAAAAAAATTAAAGACATAAATTGGAAACCTGAGCTAATAATTTCTTCATATCATGGAATTCCAAAGTCTTATTTTGATAAAGGAGATCCTTACCATTGTTATTGCCATAAAACGACAAGACTTATGAAAGAGAAATTTAATAAAGTAGAGATTCAAACAACATTTCAATCAAGGTTTGGACCTCAAGAATGGTTAACTCCTTACACTGATAAAACGCTGGAAAGCCTACCTAGTAAAGGCATAAAGAATTTATTAGTTATATGTCCGGGCTTTGCATCTGATTGTGTTGAGACTTTAGAGGAAATAAATATCCAAGGTCGAGAAAGCTTTTTAAATAATGGGGGAAAGAATTTCGATTTAATTCCTTGTTTAAACGATAATTCAGACCATATCATATTATTTGAAAAATTAGTTAATAAATATCTATAAAATGAATTTATACTTATTATTTAAATCATTACATTTAATTGCTGTTATATCATGGATGGCAGGTCTTCTATATTTACCAAGAATATTTGTTTATCATTCTGAGGCCGAAGACAATTCTCAAAAAAGAGTTTTTAAAACAATGGAAAGAAAGCTGTATAATTTTATAATGATGCCAGCAATGTTGCTCTCATGGCTTTTTGGTTTATTGTTAATACATTCCCTTGGTTTTTCAGTTTTCTCTGAATTATGGATGCAGATAAAAGTTGTAGCTGTAGTTATTTTAACTTATTACCACTTTACTTTAGGCAAGTATCTTAGTGATTTTGCTATTGACAATAACCAGAAAACCTCAAAATTCTTTAGAATTTACAACGAAATACCCACACTTATACTAATTATAGTAATTTTTGTTGTTATATTTAAACCCCTATAATTAGGGGTTGAATTTTTTTTAAAAATCCCTATATTTTTAATTACATTCCTTAATCAACAACAATCACATGAACTTACAAGAATTAAAGCAAAAAAACCCTGCAGAGCTTATAAGCGAGGCTGAAAAGCTCGGTATTGAAAATCCTAGTACGCTTAGAAAACAAGAAATATTATTTGCAATATTAAAAAAACTTGCGGAAAAAAACGAACAAATTACAGCTACAGGCGTTCTAGAGGTTTTACAAGATGGATTTGGATTTTTAAGGGCCATAGAATCAAACTATTTACCTGGCCCTGATGATATATATGTCAGTCCTAGCCAAATAAGAAAGTTCGGGTTAAGAACCGGTGACTCCGTGGAAGGGGAAATTAGAGGACCAAAAGATGCAGAGAGATATTTTGCGTTGTTAAAGGTAAATAAAATTAATTTTGACGATCCAGATAAAGGAAAAAATAAAATTGCTTTTGATAACCTCACTCCATTGTATCCAAACGAAAGAATCAAGCTAGAAGTTGAGACTACAAAAGTAGAAAAAAAACCAGATAACACTGCTAGATTAATAGATTTAGTAAGCCCTATAGGAAAGGGTCAAAGATCATTAATAGTATCTCCACCAAGAGCAGGTAAAACAATAATTCTGCAAAATATTGCTCAGTCAATAACCGCAAATCATCCAGAATGTTATTTAATGGTTTTATTAATTGATGAAAGGCCAGAGGAAGTAACTGATATGCAACGATCTGTTAAGGGTGAAGTGGTTGCTTCTACTTTTGACGAACCAGCTTCAAGACACGTTGCGGTAGCGGAAATGGTTATAGAAAAAGCTAAAAGATTAGTAGAACATAAAAAAGATGTTGTTATTTTATTAGACTCTATCACTAGATTAGGAAGAGCATATAATGCTGTAATACCTAGTTCAGGAAAGGTTTTAACAGGAGGAGTTGACGCCAATGCTTTACAAAGACCGAAAAGATTTTTTGGTGCAGCAAGAAATGTTGAAGAGGGTGGATCATTAACAATTATATCAACTGCTTTAATAGATACCGGTAGTAGGATGGATGAGGTTATTTTTGAGGAATTTAAAGGAACAGGTAATTCTGAACTTATACTTGATAGAAAGGTGGCTGATAAGAGAATTTATCCAGCGTTGGACATAACTAGATCAGGAACAAGAAGAGAAGAATTGCTTTTTGAAAAAGATGATCTTTCAAAAATGAACGTTCTTAGAAGGATTATAAGCCCTATGGGAACAATGGATGGAATAGAATTTTTAATTTCAAAATTGAAAAACACCAAAAACAACTCTGATTTTTTCGACTCGATGAATAAATCAGCAAATTAGAATTTACTGCACCGTTTGATTATCAAAATTTACATCGTGTAAATAAAAATTAACTATATTTAATAAAACTCTCATTTTTTCTTGCAAAGAAACTGACTCTAAAAGTTTTTGTTTTTCCTCATTAGTTATAGGAGCAATCATGGATAATGTATTTATTTTCTGTGCATTATCTAATTTGTCAAATTCTTTCCAATTTAGCAGAAGGCCACTTTTTTTAAAAAAGACTCTAATTTTTGTTATCAGAGGTTCAATATTAATTTCTTCTTTTATAGGCTTTAGGTCTAAAAGAAATTTTTCGTAATTAACTTTAAACTCCCTATACAGCTTAGCATTTTCTTTTTCTTCAAGAACCTCAAACCTAGTAAGACCAGTAAGATTAATCAAAACTCTTCCATCATCACTTTTTTGAAAGTCACTTATTTTTCCTAGACACCCAATTTTATATACTTGATCATCACTTTTTCTTGATTGAATCATTCCCATCAATTTGTCCTTCTTAATCGCGTCATTCACTAAATCCAGATATCTCTTCTCAAAAATATTTAGAGGTAAATTTGTTTTAGGAAAATAAATAACCCCTGATAGAGGAAATATCGGTATTTGATTTGGTAATTTTTTGTCCATTTTAAAAATATCTTATTTTACTTTTCATATAAAAGCTCTTTTAATTTTTCTTTATTGTTACAAATATATTTTGGAAAAGTATTATCAACTTCTAATACCTTATAATTATAATTTCTGTCAAACAAATCTTTTTTTTGATTTATTTTTCTTTTAATTACTTCCATATCT
>MDTB01088625.1_pt1 | contig 12150 bp, 7 predicted proteins | sample 811161 | NCBI WGS metagenome assembly MDTB01 (sample SAMN05326650, study PRJNA326480) | marine metagenome | isolation source: seawater | place: Mediterranean Sea | collected 2009 | reverse complement strand
TAAATATGAAGAAAGAGGATATTTATTATTTAGCAAAGTGAGAGGAAATCAAGATACGATAAAAGGTCTCCCATTAACTATTTTGCTTGATAGACTTTTTAAAAAAAAAGTAATTGCTTATGAAAAAGCTTAAAATATTCAACTCACTTAAAAATAAAAAGGAAGAATTTTTTCCAGTCGATCCTAATAATATAAGGGTATATGCATGTGGCCCAACTGTTTATGACTATGCTCATATTGGAAATGCCAGAATGGCTGTAGTGTTTGATACTCTAGTCAGATTACTTAGATTTATTTACCCAAAAGTCACTTATGTATCAAACATTACAGATATAGATGATAAAATAATAAATAGAAGTATTAGAGAAAATACGCCATTCCTAAGTATTACTAGAAAGTTTACAGACATTTATAACAGAGATATGCGACAACTTAATGTTTTAAAACCTGACCATCAGCCATTAGCAACCGAGTATGTTCATAAAATGATAATTAAGATACAGGAGCTATTTAACAAAGAATTTGCGTATTTTAATGAAGGGCATGTGTTATTTAATGTTTCTTTATTTCCAAATTATGGTTGTTTATCTAAGAGTTCTAAAGAAGAGCAGATAGCTGGTTCTAGAATTCAGGTAGCTAGTTATAAAAAAAACCCAGAGGATTTTGTGCTATGGAAGCCATCATTAGGAAATGAACCAGGCTGGGAATCTCCCTGGGGATTTGGAAGACCAGGATGGCATACTGAATGTTTTGTAATGTCTGAAGACATATTAAAGACTCCATTTGACATACACGGAGGTGGTCTAGACCTAAAGTTTCCACATCACGAAAATGAGATTGCTCAAAGTTGTTGCAACTCAAATAATCCTGAATTAATTGAAGGGTATGCTAGATATTGGGTACATAATGGATTTGTAAATATTAATGAAAAAAAAATGTCAAAATCTATGGGAAATATTAAATTAGTAAAAGAATATTTAAAAATATATGACGGAGAAATTATAAGGTTGGCCTTACTTAGTAGTCATTACAGGAGTCCATTAAAATGGACTGAAAATATATTAGTACAGTCTAAAAGTATTTTGAATAAGTTTTATAACTTCTTACACAAGACTGAGGAAATAGATGATATGAAGTTTAAAAATTTTAAGATTAAAATAGATACTGACTTAATGAATTCTTTGTTGGATGATTTAAATATTTCAAAATCTTTTGTTTGTTTAAATAAAAAAATATTGATTGATTTTAAAAAAATCAAAGATGAAGAGAAAATTAATATAAGAAGAAATATACAATTTTTAGGAAAAATATTAGGAATATTTCAAAAACGACCCACAGATTGGTTTAAAATTAATGAAAAGTATTCTAGTATTGATCAAGATGGTATTAATGCTCTAATAGAAAAAAGAAATATAGCAAGAGCAAGTAAAGACTATCAATTAGCAGATGATATAAGAGGAAAACTTTCCAATCTGGGAATAGAAATAAAAGATGAGGCTGACAAAACCATATGGAAAAGAAAAATTAAATAGGATATTTAGCTTTGAAAAAAAATATTGATATAACATTTCCTGATGGAAATAAAAAAGTCTTTTTAAAGGGAGTTGCTGGAATGGTAATAGCCGAAAGTATTTCAAAGTCATTAGCAAAAAAAGCTATAGCAATAAAAACAAATGGAGTACTGAAAGATTTATTTGATGAAATAAAAAGTAGTTGCGAAATAAATATAATAACAATAGATGATACCGAAGGTTTGGATATTATGAGACATACTTTGACAGCTCAGGTATTGGCAAGAGCAGTAAAGAATATTTATCCTGACTCTAAACTTGCAATTGGACCAACCATAGAAAACGGTTTTTATTATGATGTTTTATTTAAAAATGCAATTTCTATAGAAGATTTAGATAAAATAGAAAAAGAGATGAGAAACATCTTATTAGAAGGAAATAGAATAAATAAAACTCTAAAATCTAAAGAAGAAGTTATCAAATTATTTAGAGAAAGAGGAGAAGACTATAAAATAAAAATTATTGAAGAGGCTGACCAAATATCTGATTTCCAAATTTATTCGCAGGAGGGCACTGACTTTATAGATTTATGCTATGGACCCCATTTACCCAGCTTAAAACATATTGGAGAATTTAAACTAACCAAAATATCTGGAGCTTATTGGAAAGGTGATTCTAAAAATGAAATGCTTCAAAGAATTTATGGAACAGCCTGGAAAAATAGTAGAGATTTAAATCAGCATTTGCAATTTCTTCAAGAAGCTGAAAAAAGAGACCATAGAGTTTTAGGTAAAAGCATGGACTTATTCCACTTTCAAGAAGATGCTCCAGGAGCCATTTTTTGGCATCCAAAAGGTTGGAAAATTTTTCAAAAATTAGTTGATTACATGAGACAAAAACAGGAGGAGGCAGATTATTTAGAGGTAAATACTCCAGAAATTATGGACAGAACATTATGGGAAAAATCAGGACATTGGGATAAATTTGGTGAAAATATGTTTACCACTGAAGCTAAAGATGAGAAGGTGTATGCTATTAAGCCCATGAATTGTCCTGGAGGAATACAAATATTTAATCAGGGTATTAGAAGTTATAAAGAACTCCCTTATAAGATTTCCGAGTTTGGTAAAGTTCATAGATTTGAACCTTCTGGGGCTCTTCACGGATTAATGAGAGTTAGAGCTTTTACTCAGGATGATGCTCATATATTTTGTTCTGAGAATCAAATAGAAAATGAATGCAAAATATTATGTAAATTGATAATCTCAATATATAATGATTTTGGGTTTAAGGATATTACTATAAAATATTCAGATAGACCTATAAAGAGAGTTGGGAGTGATAAAGTTTGGGATAAGTCAGAGAAAGCATTGCTAACTACTATAAAGAAAATAGGTCTACCTTTTTCAATAAATAAGGGAGAAGGTGCTTTTTATGGTCCTAAGCTAGAGTTTGTTTTAAGAGATGCAATAGGAAGAGATTGGCAATGTGGAACAGTTCAAATAGATCTTAATTTACCCGAGCGCTTATCTTCTTATTTCATAAATAACTCAGGAGAAAAAGAGAATCCTGTTTTAATTCACAGGGCATTATTTGGCTCACTAGAAAGGTTTATAGGAATATTATTAGAACATTATTCAGGAAGGCTGCCTTTGTGGTTATCTCCTATACAGGTGGCTATAGCAACTATAAATGAGAACTGTAATAAATATGCTGATGAAGTTAAGATAAAGTTAAGAAATAAAAAAATTTCATCAATATCAGATCTTCGTAACGAGAAAATAGGATATAAAATAAGAGAACATAGCAACTCTAAAATACCAATAATCCTGATTATAGGAGAGAAAGAAGTTAAAAATAGAAGTGTATCTATGAGAAGGTTAGGAAGTAACAGGTTTGAAGACTCAACTTTAGAAAGTGTTATTAATCAATTAAGTAAGGAGATAATTTCAAAAAGTGGTTAATTTTGTTTTAATAAAACTTATTAGGTTTTATCAAATTTTTATTTCACCTTTTTTAGGGCAAAATTGTAGGTTTTATCCAACTTGCTCTAATTATAGTATTCAAGCTTTAAAAGAATATGGCTTATTCAAAGGTGGAAAATTAATAATACTTAGAATTCTTAAATGTAACCCTTGGGGTGGGAGTGGAATAGATACACTACCAAAAAGTAATGCTAAAAATAAAGACTAAATGTGGTAAAAGAAAATATCAATTATTAAAGAAGGAAAATAGTATATTAGGTAGACTAAGACTATACCTTTTCTTAATTATAGGAGGTATTAGAGATGTTTATAAAAAGGAAGAATAAATTTAAAAACTTTATTTTTTTATTCACCTTATTTTTATTTTTTGGGAGCAAAATATCTTCCCAAGATATGACTGCCGTAGAGTTATACAAAAGTTGTAAAAATTATCATGATTGGATAACAAGTAAATTTAATACACCTGTAGACGAGCAATTACTTTTTAATATGGGAAAATGTCAGGGCGTAATAGAAACTACAGGAAAGATGATGCTTACTCTTTGCAAAGAAAGTAAAAGAAATGTTAATATATCCAAACAACTTTCAGCAAATTTAGAAGGAATTAAAAGTTTTCAAATTATAGACTTTTTGGTTCAGGAAGCCACTAATATGACTAATTTACAAAAGTATAATGGACAGTTTTTTTTGATGCAGTTGATAAGGAAAAGATGGCCATGTTAAAACTAAATTGTATATATATTAAACAAAAAAATAATATTTATAGATATCATGCTTAAATTTTAAGCAAAGAATAATCTTTAAAAATTTGTTTTTTTTCATATTTAAACATATAATTTCCGAACCCATATTTGTATTTGCAGACAAGTTCTCTAGTCTTCAATTCAAATATTTTTAAAGGAGAAAAGATTTTTGGAAAAGATTAATAAATTATTAAGGCCTTCAAAAGTTGGATTATACGATCCTAAAAACGAACACGATGCATGTGGAATTGGTTTTGTAGCTAATATAAAAGGTGGCTCAAATCACTCTATTGTAGATAATGGGCTTGAAATGTTAGAAAATCTTGAACATAGAGGTGCCGTGGGCTCAGATAAGTCAGTTGGAGATGGAGCAGGTATATTAACCCAAATTCCTGATGAATATTTTAGACATGATTTAAAAAAATCTAAAAAGGTGCTTCCTTCTTTTGGTCATTATGGTGTTGCCATGATTTTTTTTCCAAATAATAAGAGTTTAATAAGCAAATGCAAAAAAGTTATTAATGAAGTAATACAAAACTATGATTTAGAAATACTGTTTGAACGATTGGTGCCAGTTAATAATAAATCTTTATCAAAGGTTATGAAGAAAAATGCTCCATTTATTCAACAAATTTTTTTAAAAACTAAGAATAAAAAAATTGATCCAGATAATCTCAATATTCGCTTATTTGTAGTAGGAAAAATAATTAGCAACAAAATTAGTTCAGAAGGAAAAAAGGATAAACTACTGCAAAATTTTTATATTTGTTCGATATCTAATAGAACTATTAACTATAAAGGTATGTTATTATCGGATTTAGTTAGGAAATATTTTTTAGACTTTAAACATAAAAAATTTAAAAGTAATTTTGCTCTAATTCACCAGAGATTTTCTACAAACACATTTCCGTCCTGGGACCTTGCGCAGCCTTTCAAGATGATTTGTCACAATGGTGAAATAAATACAGTAAGAGGTAATGTTAACTGGATGAATGCTAGAAAACTTAAAATGAATAGTAAAGTTCTAGGTAAAGACTTAAAAAAAATTTGGCCTCTTATCAAGCAAGGACAGTCTGATTCTTCTAGTTTTGACAACGCACTAGAATTATTAGTTATGTCTGGGTATACCTTAGCACAAGCTATGATGCTGTTAATTCCTGAAGCTTGGCAAAACTCCAAGCTTATGAATGAAGACAAGAAAGCATTTTACCAATACTACTCTTTATTTTCAGAACCTTGGGATGGTCCTGCAGCAATAGCTTTCTCAGATGGGAAACAAATAGGAGCTACCCTTGATAGGAATGGACTTAGACCAGCTAGATACTTCATTACAAATGATGACAGAATAGTTCTCTCATCTGAGATGGGTGTCCTCAGAGTGCCAGAAAATAAAATTTTAGAAAAATTTAGGCTTAAACCAGGTAAAATGTTATTAGTGGATTTAGAAAATGGAAGAATTATAAAAGATGATGAATTAAAAAAACAGATAATAAATAAAAGAGATTATAAAAAAATTATAAAAAATAATTTAATACATTTGGATAAGGTAATATTAAATGAAAAATTAGTAAAACAAGGTGTTAGCGATATTCAGTTTTATCAAAATGCGTTTGGTTATACGCAGGAAGACACTAAATTCTTAATAGAACCCATGCTAGCAAATAAGGCAGAAGCAACTGGCTCGATGGGAACGGATACGCCAGTGGCAATATTATCAGATAAGGAAAAATTACTCTTTAACTATTTTAAGCAGAACTTCGCCCAGGTTACTAACCCACCAATAGATCCAATAAGGGAAGAAACGGTAATGAGTTTATTTTCTTATTTAGGATCAAGAGCAAATATACTAAACCTTGATTTAGATAATGATAAAAGAATATTTCTTAAACAACCACTGTTAAGTAATGCAGATATGCTTAAGATTGAAATGCTGGGAAAAAAAGATAGTAAATATTTTAAAAGTAAACGATTAGAGGTGCTTTTTAAAAAAAGCGATAATTACGCAACTATAAAACAAAAATTGAAAAATATAGCAAAAAATGCTGAAGAATTAGTAAAAGAAAAGGGTGTAAAAATATTAATACTTTCAGATAAAAACATCTCTCTAAACTCTATTGCATTTCCATCACTATTAGTGGTTTCTGCTGTGCATCATCATCTAATCGAAAAAGGTTTAAGAACTGATTGTAGCATAATAGCCGAAACAGCTGAAGCAAGGGAAGTTCATCATTTTTGTGTTTTAGCTGGCTATGGAGCGGAGGCAGTTTATCCTTATATAGCTTTAGAAACAGTTAGAAAATTAGCAAAGGAATTTAAACAAGCAAGCAAAAATAACTATAAAAATGAGGAAAATAATTATATATCAGCAGTAGGTAAGGGAATATTAAAAGTTATGTCTAAAATGGGTATTTCTACATATCAATCTTATAATGGAGCACAAGTTTTTGATGCAGTTGGACTTAACTCAAAATTTATTAACGATTTCTTTAATGGGACTTCTTCACTCATTGAAGGGTTAGGATTTAATGAGATTATAGTTGAAACTAAAAAAAGACATCAATTTGCTGTAGATCATAAATCTGCTCAAAGGAAAGAATTAGAAGTAGGAGGAGAATACGCTTACAGAATAAAAGGTGAAAAACACGTATGGGACCCCTCTTCTGTTAGTGCACTACAGCATTCCATAAATTATAATGATAAAGAAAAGTATGATGAGTACGCAAAGTATATAAATGGAGACAGAATTGGAACACTTAATCCAAGAAGTTTATTCTCAATAAAGAAAGGTAAGAAGAAAATAAAACTTAAAGATGTTGAGCCAGCAGAGAAAATTGTCAAACGATTTGCAACAGGAGCTATGTCTTATGGCTCCATAAGCAGAGAAGCACACACCACATTAGCTATAGCAATGAATTCACTCGGGGGTAGATCTAATACTGGAGAGGGGGGTGAAGAAAGAGATAGATATAAATTAAGCAAAAATGGAGATAATTTAAGAAGTGCTATAAAACAAGTAGCCTCAGGTAGATTTGGTGTAACAACAGAATATTTGGTGAATAGTACGGATATTCAAATTAAAATTGCTCAGGGGGCAAAGCCAGGAGAAGGAGGACAACTTCCAGGACATAAAGTTGATAAAGTTATTGCAGATGTAAGATTTTCTACTCCAGGTGTAGGTCTAATATCTCCTCCTCCACATCATGATATTTACTCTATAGAGGATTTAGCCCAATTAATTTTTGATTTAAAAAATGTAAATCCGAAAGCAAGAATATCTGTCAAACTTGTATCTGAAGTAGGTGTTGGAACTGTTGCAGCAGGAGTAGCTAAAGCTAAGGCAGATCATATAACAATTTCCGGGTTTGAGGGAGGAACTGGAGCAAGCCCATTAACTTCAATAAAACATGCAGGTTCGCCATGGGAATTAGGGCTAGCTGAAACTCAACAGACCCTTGTTTTAAATAATTTGAGAAGCAGGATATCATTACAAGTTGATGGTGGATTAAGGACAGGAAGAGACGTTATAATAGGGGCACTGTTAGGAGCTGATGAATTTGGTTTTTCTACAGCACCATTGATATCCATAGGGTGTATAATGATGAGAAAATGCCATTTGAATACATGTCCAGTTGGTATTGCTACCCAAAGGCCTGAATTAAGAAAAAAATTTCAGGGCAAACCAGAAAATGTAATCAGGTATTTTTTCTTTGTAGCTGAAGAGGTAAGAAACCTTTTGTCAGAGATGGGTTTTACTAGTCTAGACCAAATAATTGGAAGAACAGATAGATTACATTTTAATAAAGCTATTGCTAACTGGAAATCAAAGGGTTTAGATTTTAGCAAGCTTTTTTATTCTAGAAAGAAAGTTAAAGGAATTGATGTATATAATACAAAAAAACAAGTTCATAATATCAATAGAGTAAAAGATAAAAAGTTTATAGAAATCTTTAATAGGAAATATTTAAAAGGAAAAAAAATCACTATTAAAGAAAAAATCAATAATACTGATAGGTCTTTAGGAGCTATGTTTTCTGGCCATTTAGCAAAAAAGTTTGGACATGAAGGACTTAAAGAAGATAGCGTGGTAATTAATTTAGAAGGAACTGCGGGACAATCTTTTGGAGCCTTCACTTCCTATGGGGTGACACTCAATCTAGAAGGAGAAGGTAATGACTATGTAGGAAAAGGGTTGAGTGGAGGAAAAATTTATATTAAACCAACTAGTGATTCTAAAGTAATTCCTGAAAAGAGTATAATAGTAGGTAACACAGTATTATATGGAGCAATCGCTGGCGAATGTTATTTTAGAGGAATTGCGGGAGAGAGATTTGCAGTTAGAAACTCTGGAGCCTGGGCAGTAGTGGAAGGTTTGGGGGAGCATGGATGTGAGTATATGACAGGAGGAGTAGTCTTATGTTTAGGAGAAACTGGAAAAAATTTTGGAGCGGGGATGTCGGGCGGATTAGCATATGTGTTAGACTTAGAAAATAAATTTATAAATAACTGTAATCTTTCAATAATAGAGGTATTGAAAATAAAAGATAAAAATAGTTTGGATAAAAAGTTTATAAAATATAATTATTTAGCTGCAGATATGCTGAATAACCATATTGAAAGGCTATATTATTTGTTGACAAGACATTATAGATATACAAACAGTAAAGTAGCCTTTAGAATTCTAAGTAATTTTAAAGAGTATTTGAGTAAATTCAAATTAGTATTACCTACTGATTACAAGAGAGCATTAAGTAATGTGCAAAGTTTTAAACATCCTAAGCTGAGAATGAAAGGATAGCTATAAAATGGCAAAACCAACTGGTTTTTTAGAGCATGATAGAAAAGATCGTGAATATATAGCTGTAAAGAATAGACTTAAAAGCTTTAACGAGTTTGTTAGGCCTCTAAAGGCAAGTGAATTAAAAAATCAAGCATCAAGATGTATGGATTGTGGAATACCTTATTGTCATTCAGGATGTCCTGTCAACAATATCATTCCTGATTGGAATAACCTTGTTTATGAGAATGACTTTAAAAAGGCTATAGAGGTATTACATTCTACGAACAATTTTCCTGAGTTTACTGGACGTATTTGTCCTGCACCTTGTGAGGCTGCTTGTACTTTAAACATTGATGACACACCAGTTACAATTAAATCTATAGAGTGTTCTATTATTGACAGAGCTTGGAAAAGTGGTTGGATTAAACCAGAAGAAGCTAAAAAAAAAATTAATAAAAAAATTGCTATCATCGGATCAGGTCCAGCTGGTTTAGCTTCCGCACAACAATTAGCTAGAAAAGGTTATAAAGTAGTAGTTTTTGAAAAAAATAAAAAAGTGGGTGGTTTATTAAGGTATGGGATTCCGGATTTTAAAATGGAAAAACATTTAATCGATAGAAGAGTGGACCAAATGAAAAAAGAAGGTGTAACTTTTAAAACATCTATTGAGGTAGGGAATGATATTTCTTTAAAAGAGATTAAAAATGAATTTGAAGCTATTCTGCTATCCATTGGGTCAGAGGAGGCTAGAGACCTTAAAATACCGGGAAGAGAAGCTGAAGGTATTTATCCAGCTATGGATTTTCTTCCTTTACAAAACCAGGCTGTTTCTGGAGAAATAAAATTGAAACAAGTCAATATTAGTGCAAAAAATAAGCACGTAGTTGTTATAGGAGGCGGAGATACGGGCTCAGATTGTATAGGTACTTCTTTTAGACAGGGAGCTAAGAAAGTTTATCAGCTTGAAATAATGCCTATGCCGCCTGAAAAAGAAAATAAAAACTTAACATGGCCATTTTGGCCACATAAGTTAAGAACTTCGTCATCCCAAGAAGAAGGAGCAGTTAGAGACTGGTCTGTTATGACGGAATCATTTGAGACTCTTAATGGTAAAGTCACTGGTTTAAACTGCATTAGATTAGATGAGAAACTTAGACCTATAAAGAAAAGTGACTTTTTTATTAAAGCTGATCTAGTTTTATTAGCAATGGGTTTCGTTCATCCAAAGAAAAAAGGTCCTATAGAAGATCTTTCCTTAAGATTAGATAATAGAGGTAATATAAAAACATCAAATAATAATTATATGACTTCAACTAGGGGAGTCTTTGCTGCAGGAGATACAAGAAGAGGTCAATCACTGGTGGTCTGGGCTATTAGAGAAGGGAGAGAAGTAGCGGAGTCAATTCATAGATATTTATCTTAACTATTGATACTTTACTAAATTAGTCTATATTCTTATTAGGAAAAACTAATGTTAAAAATCACTAGACTAGCAGACTATTCAGTTTTAATTCTTTGTTGTTTTGATAAAAAAAGTAGAAAGAAACTTTCTGCACCAAAGATATCAGAAATGACAGGGCTTAGTTTACATACAGTAAATAAGATTTTATCAAAATTGGTCAAAGGAAACATTCTTAAGACATTTAGGGGAGTCTCAGGTGGATATATCATAAAAAGTAATTTAGATAACATTTCTATCAATGATATAATTGAGGTAGTAGAAGGACCAGTTGCTGTTACTAACTGCCTAAGTAAAAGTTCAAGTCAATGTAATCTAACTAGTATATGTGTTACGAAAAAAACTTGGAACTTAGTTAATGATGCAATAATTAAAACTTTGCAGGGGATTAAGATTAAAGACATACATAACTCCAAAGGTTTTATATCGGCAGAAGATCGTAATATAATTTAGGTAAAAAATGAGTGTAAAAACAGAGACTTTGAAAGCAGTAGAAGAAGCTAGTAAGTATAAATACGGCTTTACTACGAAGATTGAACAGGAATTTGCTCCCAAAGGTTTAAATGAGAATATAGTAAAATTCATATCCCAAAAAAAAAATGAGCCTAAATGGCTATTGGAATGGAGACTAAAAGCATTTAGTTCATGGAAAACTAAGGAACATAATTTACCTGATTGGGCTAACTTATCTTATGAAGAAATAGATTTTCAAGATATACATTACTTTGCAGCACCAAAGTCAGAAGATGATAAACCAAAATCGTTGGAAGATGTAGATCCTGAACTTTTGAGAGCATACGATAAACTAGGAATACCTCTTAAGGAACAAGAGTTTTTAGCAGGAGTTAAAAATAGCCATAAAATTGCCGTAGACGCAGTCTTCGATAGTGTATCAGTTGCAACTACATTTAAATCCGAATTAAGTAAATTAGGAATTATTTTTTGCTCATTTTCAGAAGCAGTAGAAAAATACCCTGATTTAGTAAGAAAGTATTTAGGTACAGTAATCCCAATTAACGATAATTACTTTTCTACACTCAACTCTGCAGTATTTAGTGATGGTTCATTTGTATACATTCCACCTAATGTAAAGTGTCCTATGGAGCTGAGTACGTACTTCAGGATAAATGCAGCAAACACAGGGCAGTTTGAAAGAACTCTAATAATTGCTGATAAAAACTCTCATGTTTCTTATCTAGAAGGCTGTACTGCTCCTATGAGAGATGAAAATCAATTACATGCTGCAGTAGTAGAATTAGTGGCCCTAGAGAATGCTGAAATTAAATATTCTACTGTACAGAATTGGTATCCAGGTGACAAAGAAGGCAAAGGAGGTATTTACAACTTTGTTACAAAAAGAGGAATCTGTGCAGAACAGAATGCTAAAATATCTTGGACACAAGTAGAAACAGGTTCAGCTGTAACCTGGAAATATCCCAGTGTAATTCTAAAAGGTGATAACAGTGTAGGAGAATTCTACTCGGTTGCTTTGTCTAATAATTGCCAACAGGCTGATACAGGAACTAAGATGCTCCATATAGGTAAAAATACAAAATCTACTATTGTTTCAAAAGGGATATCCGCTGGAAAAGGACAACAAACCTACAGAGGATTAGTTAATGTTTTACCCAATGCATCAAATTCTAAAAATTTTACGCAATGTGACTCATTGCTT
>MDTB01064819.1_pt1 | contig 12150 bp, 13 predicted proteins | sample 811161 | NCBI WGS metagenome assembly MDTB01 (sample SAMN05326650, study PRJNA326480) | marine metagenome | isolation source: seawater | place: Mediterranean Sea | collected 2009 | reverse complement strand
TATTAAATACATTCAATAAAATAAAATTGATAAATGGAGAAAAAAATAATTTCAAAATAACTGACCAAATTGATTTTGATAATTTAAAAAATATATTTAAATCAAAAACAAAGGTTGGCATAGGTTTTGATGTTCATAGGCTTATTCCTAATAGAAAACTGTATTTAGCAGGTTTAAAAATTAAATCAAACTTTGGAACATTAGGTCATTCTGATGGAGATCCAGTACTACATTCTATAATCGATGCTATTCTTGGAGCTTGTTCAATGGGAGATATTGGTCAATTTTTTTCTGATAAAAATAAAAAATTTAAGAATATAAGATCAACTATTTTATTAAACAAAGTTATAAAAATAATTAAAACAAAAGGATACTATGTAAATAATATAGATATTAATATTATTACTCAAACTCCTAGGATAAAAAAGTACAAAAAAAGAATGATAGAAAATATTTCAAGATTGTGTCTTACATCAAAAGCAAGAATAAATATAAAAGGTAAAACAACTGAAAAATTAGGAGTTATAGGAAAAGAAAAAGCTATTGCTTCTGAAACAATTATATCTGTAGTTAAATATGATTAATAAACTAAATTATTATTTCATAACTTTATTTATTTTCGGAAATTTTATTAATAAATATAGAGGTACTTATGCTTCTCTGTTTACAACTTTGTTTTTGTTTTTTGTAATTTATATTCTTAAAATAGATATTATTATCGTCTCATCAATTATATTAATAATTTTTTTTTATTCTTTGTATGCAATAAAATCGTGCTTAAAATATTTCAAAAATGACGATCCTCAAGAAATAGTAATAGATGAATTTGTGGGGCAATCTATTCCTATTTGTTTATATGAGATTTTTCATCAAAACAAAACAAACTCTTTTGACCAAACATTACAAATTTATTTTTGGTTTTTCTTAATTTTTAGATTATTCGATGGATTAAAACCATTTCCAATAGATTATATTGATAAAAAATTTAAAAATACTTTCGGTATTATGTTTGATGATATTTTAGCTGGAATTTATGTTGTTATATGTTTAATTTTATTTATGGTTGGAAAAACATTATTTTTTTAATGAATAAATTAGAAAAAAAAGTTGTTACCTTGCTTGATAAAAAGAAATTAAAAATTTCTTTTGCTGAGTCATGTACAGGTGGAAAGTTATCAAGCGCAATTACTTCAGTAAGTGGATCCTCAAAAATTTTTACTTTTGGATTTGTTACTTACTCTAATTTATCAAAAATTAATATTTTGAATATACCAAAAAAATTAATAAAAAAATATGGAGCAGTAAGTATTCAATGTTGTTTGTCTATGGTTAATAATTTACAAAAAATTAGCAAAACAAATATAGCAGTCTCTATAACTGGAATAGCTGGACCAAAAGGTGGTACTAAAGAAAAACCGGTTGGATTAGTATTTATTGGTATTAAAAAAGCAAATAAAATTAAGGTAAATAGATTCTTATTCAAAAACAGAGGACGAACTTACATCCAAAGAGCAACAGTAAAAAAATCTTTGGAATTGATTTTAAATTTTATTAAATAATTCATTAGCTCTTTTTTCAAATGCATCCGCAATTTTATTTAAACCTAAATTAAAAGATTTTTTCATTATTTTGCTCAATAAATTATTTTTTAATTCAAAATCAATGTCAAATTCCAATTGAGTATTATTGTTGATTTCTTTAAATTTCCATTCGTTTTGGAGATGTTTTAATGGTCCATCAATATTAGTTACTAAAATTTTATCTTTATCTTTGTAGTATAAAACTAAACTTGTATATGTTTCGTTCAAAAACTTTTTTCCTACTTTAAGATCCCCTTTAATTTCAATTAAATCGGCACTTTCTTTTTTTTCATGTATTTTTCCCTCCAGGCACCAAGGTACAAATTCTGGATATTTTTCAATATCCAGAACCATATTTATTAAATCCTTTTTCTTACAAGGAATAATTTTTTTTATTGAAGCTGACGACATTCAAGTTTATTAATTCTTGCATCCTTCAATTTTTTAAAATCTTCATCAGCATGGTAAGAAGATCTAGTTAAAGGAGAAGAAGAAACTAATAAAAAACCTTTTGAAATTGCAATATTTTTAAATTCTTTAAACTCGTCAGGATGTACATACCTGAATAATGGAAAATGCTTGGTTGAAGGTTGTAGATACTGACCTATAGTTAAAAAATCTACTTTTGCAGTTCTCAAATCATCCATTACTTGAATTATTTCATCTTTTGTTTCACCTAGACCTACCATAATTCCTGATTTGGTAAAAAGTTTTGGTTTTTTTTCTTTTACTGATTTTAAAAGATTTATAGAAGCAAAATATCTAGAACCAGGTCTTACTTTTAAATAGAGACTAGGTACTGTTTCAATATTATGATTAAACACATCAAGATCAGCTTCTAAAACTTTTTCATATGAATTACCTTTTCTTAAAAAATCTGGAGTTAATACCTCAACAGTAGTTTTTGGATTATTTTTTTTAACTTGAGTTATCACTTCTTTAAAATGATTGGCTCCTCCATCTACTAAATCATCTCTGTCAACAGAAGTTATTACTACATGGTTTAAATTTAATTCCTTTACAGCTTTTGAAATTTTAAAAGGTTCTAGAGAATCCAAAGCACCAGGCTTACCAGTTTTTACATCACAAAAAGCACAGGCTCTTGTGCAAGTATCACCCATAATCATAAATGTTGCATGTTTTTTGCTCCAACACTCAGTTATATTTGGACAGTTAGCTTCTTGACAAACTGTAACTAGGCTGTGCCTATTAACTACTTGTTTAGTTTGAAAGAAAACTTTTGAATTTACTATTTTAGATTTAATCCATTTAGGTTTTTTTTTTAATGGAGAAATCGTATTTTTAACTTTTTCTGGATGTCTAGGTTTCATTATTTTAATCTTATTAGGATTTCTTCTTTTTTTCCAAACTTTAATTTTTCTCTGTAAAGCATATCTAAATAATCTAAGTCTATATTTTCAGATAAAAGTTTGTTTTTTTTTTCAATTTCATTTAACTCTTTTGAAAGTCTTAAGTCTTTTTTTATTAATCTTTCTTCAAAATTTTTCTTTTCAAAATAGGAGATTAACCCTCTCTCTCCACTTATTAAACTAATACCAACATAGAGAGTTAAGAATATGTTTAATAAAAATAACTTTCTTGTTTTAAAAATCTTTATTAGTCTCATAGTTAGATTTTAGCCATTTTGGCTGAATTTCCAAGTTCTTCTTCTATGCGAAGTAATCTATTGTATTTAGCAACTCTTTCAGATCTAGCAAGGGATCCAGTTTTAATTTGAGATGAATTTGTAGCAACTGACAAATCAGCGACAAAAGTGTCCTCTGAGTCGCCTGATCTATGTGAAATTATTGTTTTAAGTCCATTTTTATGAGCAAGATCAATTACTTCCAAAGTTTCAGTTAGTGTGCCTATTTGGTTTGGTTTGATTAATATTGCATTTGCTGCTTTTTGTTTAATTCCTTTATTTAATCTTTCTTCATTTGTAACAAAAAGATCATCACCAACAATTTGGGTCTTTAGATTTTGATCATTTATTAATTTCATGAATTCACTCCATGAATTCCAGTCATCTTCTGAAAAAGGGTCTTCTATTGATTTAATTGAGTATTTTTTTATAAGTTTTGAATAATACTCTATTGTTTTTTTAGATGTTTCAAATTTAGATGACTCCACTGAATATTTGCCATTATTAAAAAGTTCATTGGAAGCAACATCCAAACAAATTGAAACTTCTTCTTCAGGTTTAAAGCCTGCTTTTTCAATAGATTTAATAATTAATTCTATTGCCTCCTCATTTTTACTTAATGATGGCGCAAAACCCCCTTCGTCCCCAACTGTTGTTGAGAGTTTCTTTTCATTAATTAAAGTTTTTAAATTTTGTATGACTAAAAAAGACACCCTCATAGTCTCAGAAAATGTCTCAGTTTTTTCAATTCGGATCATGAACTCTTGGATTCTTAGTGAATTATTTGCGTGAGCTCCTCCATTAATAATATTCATTAAAGGCCTTGGAAGCTGAGTGGATTTATTTCCTCCTAAATATTTATACAATGATATATTTTTTGATTTAGCCGCTAATTTACTTGCTGCTATGGATACAGCTAAAATTGAATTAGCTCCTAATTTATTTTTTTGTTTAGATCCATCGAGATCAATCATTAATTTATCAATTTTTTTTTGATCAAAAATATCTATACCTTTTAATCCCGAAGATATTGTTTCATTTATATTTTTTACTGATGTTAAAACTCCCTTTCCTAAATAAGCTTTGCTTTTGTGATCTCTTAATTCGTATGCTTCATGGGTTCCAGTTGAAGCTCCAGATGGAACTATTGCTTTTGCAGAATTACCATTTTCTAAATAAATTTCTGCTTCAACTGTTGGATTTCCCCTGCTATCAAAGACCTGGCGACCTTTGATTTTATTAATTTTAGACATTCTTAATTAATTTATCAATTTCTACTAATTGTTTTAATAATTCTGGCATTTTTGATAATGGAACCATATTAGGTCCATCAGATGGAGCATTGTCTGGATCAGGATGTGTTTCCATAAATACCGCTGCAACTCCAACTGCAATAGCTGCACGTGCAAGATATTCTACAAATTCTCTTTGCCCTCCGCTTTTGTCTCCCATACCTCCAGGTTGTTGAACAGAATGTGTGGCATCAAAAACTACTGGGTAACCATTCTTAGCCATTATAGGTAAGGATCTCATATCAGAAACTAATGTATTATAACCAAAGCTTGCGCCTCGTTCTGTAACTAAAATATTTGAATTTCCAGAGTCTGCGATTTTTTTTGTAACATTTATCATGTCCCAAGGTGCTAAAAATTGTCCTTTTTTAACATTTATAACTTTTCCTGTCTTAGCTGCAGCAATAAGTAAATCGGTTTGTCTGCACAAAAAAGCTGGTATTTGTAAAACATCAACATGTTTAGATACTATTAAACATTGTTCAGCTGTATGGACATCAGTTAAAACTGGTACTCCAACTTCTTTTCTAATTTTATCAAAAACAGGTAATGAATTTTCAAGACCTGCTCCTCTTTTTCCCTTTAAACTAGTTCTGTTGGCTTTATCAAATGAAGTTTTGTAAATTAAACCTATACCAAGTTTTTCAGTAATTTTTTTTAATTCAAGAGCTACACTTAAAGCATGTTTTTCGCTTTCGAGTTGGCAAGGACCTGCTATCAATGTAAAAGGGTTAGAATTTGAAATATTTAATTTTCCACACTTAACAGATTTATTTTCCATTAATTTGATCTCCAATTGTTTGCCGCTTTTACAAAGGAAGAGAAAAGTGGGTGTGGTGTAAATGGTCGTGATTTAAATTCAGGATGAAATTGTACCCCAACAAACCAAGGATGGTCTTTTAATTCTATAATTTCAGGTAAAGTACCGTCTGGTGATAATGCAGAAAAAATTAGTCCTTTTTTTTCAAAATCATCTCTATATTTTATGTTCACTTCATACCTGTGTCGATGCCTTTCTTTAATTTTTTTTTCAGAATATATTTTTGAAATCAAAGAATTATTTTTTAACACTGCATCATACAAACCTAGTCTCATAGTTCCTCCTAAATCTTTTTCGCTTCCCTTAATTTTTTTTTTGCCTTTTTGCCATTCCTCTAATAAACCAACAACAGGTGTGCAATTATTACCAAATTCACTGCTAGAAGCATTTTTTATATTCAGTAAATTTCTAGCTGCTTCAATTACCGCCATTTGCATTCCAAAACAAATGCCAAAAAAAGGTATATTATTCAATCTTGCGTATTTTATGGCAGCAATTTTACCTTCTGTGCCTCTTTTTCCAAAGCCTCCAGGTATAAGTACTCCAGATACATTCTTTAATAAGGGCTTTATATTTCCTGGTTTCAAATTTTCAGAGTCTATTCTTTTTAAATTAACTTTTACATTATTCGATATTCCTCCATGAATTAGAGCTTCATCTAATGATTTATATGCATCTTTCAGATTTACATATTTTCCTATGATTCCAATATTTACATCTTTTCTTGGATTTAAAACTCTTGAAGTAATATTTTTCCATTTACTTAAGTCGGGATTTTTTTTACTTTTAATATTAAAATAAGTTAACACTCTTTCATCTAATTTTTCTTTATAAAAACTAATTGGAGCTTCGTAAATAGTTCTTACATCAATTGTCTCGATAACATTATTTATTGGTACATTGCAAAATAATGATATTTTTTTTCTTTCTGTTTTTGGAATTTCTTTTTCTGATCTGCATATGATTATATCCGGTTGTATCCCAAGACTTCTTAATTCTTTAACTGAGTGTTGAGTTGGTTTTGTTTTTAATTCACCAGAAGCTTTTAGATATGGAACTAATGTAAGGTGAATAAATAAACTATTCTTTTTTCCTGTATCATTAGAAAATTGTCTTATAGCTTCTAAAAAAGGCAAGCTTTCTATGTCCCCAACTGTTCCACCAATCTCACAAATAATAAAATCCTCATTCTTTACATTGTGAGAAATGAACTTTTTAATTCGATCAGTGACATGTGGAACTACCTGAACTGTTCCTCCTAGATAATCTCCTCTTCTTTCTTTTTTTATAATATCGCTATAAATTCCACCTGTAGTGATGTTGTCTGATTGGGTAGCTGGGATTCCTGTAAATCTTTCGTAGTGTCCAATGTCTAAATCAGTTTCGGCTCCATCGTCTGTTACAAAAACTTCTCCATGTTGAAATGGATTCATTGTTCCAGGGTCAACATTTAAATATGGATCCAATTTTCTTACTCTAACTTTAAAACCTCTTGATTGAAGTAATGATGCTAAAGAAGCGGAAGAGAGACCTTTTCCAAGTGATGAAACCACGCCGCCAGTTACGAATATGTATCGCGCCATGGAAGTATCTTATACAAGATTATTTTTAAAAAGAAAAGGTTATTTTGATGACTCAGGTATTTGAGGTAAATCAGAGTCTTTGTTTTCCTCTTTTTCAATTACTGACTGAACTTCTCTTATTTCATCATGTGAAATTGCAACTAATACTATGCTAGTAATTATAAAAAGTGTTGCAATGATTGCTGTGGATTTTGTAAGAAAAGTACCTACTGATCTTGATGATGTGAAACTTTCTTGTGAAACACCAAGTCCAAGAGCTCCACCTTCTGATTTTTGCAATAAAATAACAATTATTAGTATAACTGCTAAAACTATGTTTATAATAACTAATATATTTTCCATAACGTCTATCTATAGTAATTTTTTATTATATCAATAAAATTTTTATGTGATTTTGATGCTCCTCCAATTAAAAAACCATCTATTTCTTTTATTAATTTTAGTTGATTAATGCTTAAAGAATCAACGGAACCACCGTATAAAACTTTTATTGTTTCTTTGGTTTTAAAAATATTTCTCAATAATTTTTTTATAAAAATGGTCGTTTTTGATAAATCTGAAAAACTAGGAGTTTTTCCTGTTCCGATAGACCATATGGGTTCATAAGCCACAATAATATTTTTTTTGTTATATTTTTTTTCTAAAACTTTTAAAAGTTGTTTTTTTAAAGTTGGAAAAGTTAATTTTTTTAATTTTTGTTTTTTATTTTCACCAATACAAAAAATTATTTTTAAATTGTTTTTTAAAGCATTTTCCATTTTTTTTTTTAAAATTTGTTCGTTGTCACCTTCTGCTCTGTTATCAGAGTGGCCAATTATAACATATTGTGCTCCTAATTTTTTAATCATATATGAGCTTATTGCGCCTGTATTAGATCCAAATTTATCTTTATGATAACAATTTTGTCCTCCAATACTGACTTTCTTATTTTTAAACTTTTTTGAAAAAGACTCCAATAAAGTGTATGGAGGGGTTATCACTGTTCTATATTTTTTGTTATGTTTTTTATCTGATTTAACAAAAGCATTAATTTTATTAACTATATTAATGGATTTAGAAACTCCAAACATTTTCCAATTTCCAATAAAGTATCTTATGTTATTTGCCATAGTAATGAATTTGATCTATAGGTGTATTAATTATTAACAAAGACTTTAATAGATTATAAAAATGCTTTCATCAATAGGAAAATTTTCAAAATCTTTAGTGCTTAAGATTTTTGTTGGAATAATCATTTTACCTTTCGTTTTTTGGGGGATGGGAGATATTTTTAGAGGTGGAAACCAAAATATTGTGGCTACAATAGACTCAGAAAAACTTAGTACACAAGAATTTGTTAATTACTTAAATAGATTAAATCTAACTGAAAAAGAAAAAAATGAATTAAAGAATGCTGGATTAATGGAAAAAATATTATCTGAATATATTGGTAAAAAAATCATTAATTTAGAAGTGAAAGATTTAGGAATAATTTTAAGTGACAAATCACTTAAAAATATAATAGTAAACGATAAAGCTTTTTTTAAAGACAAAAAATTTTCTAGAACTAAATATGAAAAATTTTTGTTAGAGAACGGAATAAGTGCGCCCAGTTTTGAACGAAACTTATCTGAGCAAGAAAAGAGAAGACAATTGTTATCCTTTCTTTCTCAAGGAACATACATATCAGATTTTTTAATTCAAAATGCGTATAGCAAAGAAAATCAAATTAAAGATATCGAATATATAGATTTAAATAATTTTTATGATAAGCAAAAAATAAGTGAGGATGAAATTAAAGAAACCTATGATAAGAATAAAGATCTTTTTAATGAAATATATAAATCTATTAAATTTGCTGAATTAAATCCATCCGCTTTAACAGGGAAAAAGGAATTTAGTAAAAGTTATTTTTCCAAGATTGATAAAATTGAAAATGATATACTTGACGGTAAAAGTTTTAAAAGTATAGCTGAAGAAAACAGTTTAAAATTAATTGAAACTGATGGGTTAAATTTTGAAAAAAAAAATATTTTAGGGGTAGAGTCAAATAATATTAATGATGATCTTTTTAAAATTTTTTTTAAAATTGAAAATACTAATTCTCCAGAAGTAAAAAATATTAAAAACAAATATTATATTGTTGAAATCTCATCTAATAAAAAAATTAGCAGAGGCATTAAAAATAAAAATGTAAATGAAGCTATTGTTTTGCAAATTAAACTTAAAAACAAAGTTGAAAACAATGTTAAAGTTGCAAAAGAAATCTCTAATGGTTTGTTTAATAGAGAAAAAATGGATGAGTATGCTAAAATCAATAACCTAGAAATTAAAAGTTCACGAATAAGGAGTGTTAAGAACAATGAGGTTTTCAATAAGGACATAATTAAAGAAATTTTTAAAATGTCAGATAGTCAAATTAATATAATAACAGACAGCACTTTATCCAAAAGTTTCATTGTTTTTATAAAGAAAACTGAAAATATAAAACTCCACAGAAATCATAAAGATTATACAAAATATAAAACAACAGCAAAATTAAATTTGGCAAAAGAAATATATCAAACATACGATAAGAGTGTAAATGCAAAGTATAAAATTGATATAAATGGTAAAACCGTAGATCGTATAAAAAATTCATTTTAATGAAACTAAATATTAGTTTTAAAAGTTTTAAAAAAAATCATAAAAGAAAAAAAAAATCAAATTCTTTTTATTTCAAAAAAATGCAATGATTATCGCAAAGTAGAAAACTTATTTAAATTTTTACTTGTGGAAAAAAATAGTTTTATTTTTGAGTCAGTTGAAAAAGGAAAAATACGCGGAAGGTATACAATTATTGGTCTTAATCCTGACAAAATATGGGATATAAATAAAAATTTTGTTACATTTAATTTAGAAGGAAAAAAAAAGAAAATAAAGACTAATCCTTTAATTTTTTTAAATAATTTAATAAATAAATTTAAGTTTAAAATGCCAAAAGGGCTGCCTAGAATGGCATCTTTATTAGTAGGTTATTTTTCATATGATGTAATTAGATATATTGAGAAAATACCTGATAATTGCAAAGATGATTTAAAGGTACCCGATGTTAGACTTTCAAGGCCAAGGAGCTTAATTATTTATGATAATTTGAAAAAAAAGATTTATTATATTGAAAATGTTTTCGGTGATGTTTTTATAAAGAATTATTACGATAAATATCAAGCAATTAAAAATAGTTTCAACCTTTTTAAACAATATGAAGATATAAACCTACCAACAAAATTTACCTTTAAAAAAAATAAACATAAAATTAAATCTAATATTTCAAAAAATAAATTTAAAAATATTGTTTCAAAAGCAAAAAAACATATTAAAAAGGGTGACATTTTTCAGGTTGTTTTAAGTCAAAGATTTGAAAGAAAATTTGAAAAACAGCCTTTAGAAATCTACAATCATTTAAGAAAATCAAATCCTTCGCCTTTTATGTTTTATTTTAATTATGAGGATTTTAAAGTTTTAGGCAGTAGTCCAGAGATACTGGTAAGATTAAGAGATTCAGCAATCACAATTAGACCAATTGCTGGGACAAGACCAAGAGGTAAAACTAAAATTCAAGATAAAAAATATAAAAGAGAATTACTTCATGATAAAAAGGAATTAGCAGAACATTTAATGTTATTGGATTTAGGTAGAAATGATGTTGGAAGAGTATCAAAAACAAACACAGTTAAAGTAACTGAGAGTTTTGGAGTAGAGAAATATTCTCATGTAATGCATATTGTTTCAAATGTTGTTGGTCGTTTTAATGAAAAAATGTCAATCTTTGAAACTCTTCTGTCAGGATTTCCAGCTGGAACAGTTAGTGGAGCACCTAAGATTAGAGCAATGGAAATAATTGTCAAATTGGAAAAAAATAAAAGAAAACTTTATGCTGGTGGTATAGGCTATTTTACATCTAATAAAGAGTTTGACACTTGTATAGCACTTCGTACAGCTATCATAAAAAATAATAAATTTTATGTTCAGGCTGGGGCAGGAATTGTTGCGGACAGTAAACCAGAAAAAGAATATCAAGAAACAATAAATAAAGCTAAAGCTTTAATGAAAGCAGTAGACTAATGAAAGTTTTATTAATAGATAATTATGATAGTTTTACTTATAACTTATATCACCATCTATCTAGTTTGGGATGTAAAGTTGATGTTTTTAGAAATAATAAAATTAATTCAAAAGAAATAATAAAAAATAGATATAAAAAAATTATAATATCTCCAGGTCCAGGTAATCCCAACCAATCTGGTAATTGTTTAAAAATTGTTAATGATCTTCACAAAAAAATTCCAATACTAGGTGTTTGTCTTGGTCATCAGATTATAGGTCAAGTTTTTGGTGGAAAAATTAAAGAAGCTAAAAACCTAATGCATGGAAAAATGAGTAAAATTATTCATAAAAGAATAGGTTTGTTTAAAAATTTTAAATCAAATTTCCAGGCTACTCGTTATCATAGTTTAATTATTGATAGAAAAAAGTTACCTAAATGCCTTATAATTACGGCAGAAACCAAGAATAAGACTATAATGGCTATAATGCATGAAAAATATAATATTCATGGAGTTCAGTTTCATCCTGAAAGTATTAATACAAAAGTAGGAATCAAGTTAATTAAAAACTTTTTGAAATATAAGTAAAATGGATAAAATTATAGAAAAACTTAAAAATAAACAAAATCTCAATTTTGATGAAAGTAAGTCTGCTTTTGAAAATATAATGTCAGGTAAGATTAAAGAAGATAAAATACATAATTTTTTAATTTATTCTTCTGCGAAAGGAGAAACTTCTGATGAAATTGCAGGAGGTGTTTATGTTTTGCGGAATAAAGCTAATAAGGTAAATGTTCCTGATGATACTATAGATACTTGTGGTACTGGTGGTGATGGAAAAAATACTTTAAATATTTCTACCGCAGCAGCATTATTATTATCAAGTTATGGGGTTAAAATAGCTAAACACGGAAACAAATCTGTCTCTTCAAAATGTGGCTCGGCCGATGTTTTGGAAAAATTAAATATAAATATTAATCTTGGTCCTAAAGAAGTAGAGAGTAGTATAAACAAAAATAACTTTGGATTTATGTTTGCTCCTGGTTATCATTCAGCTATGAAATATGTTGGTCCTGTAAGAAAAAAAATTGGAAAAAGAACTATATTTAATTTAATTGGACCACTAAGTAGTCCAGCAAATGTAAAAAGACAAGTTGTCGGAGTTT
>MDTB01192688.1_pt1 | contig 12151 bp, 11 predicted proteins | sample 811161 | NCBI WGS metagenome assembly MDTB01 (sample SAMN05326650, study PRJNA326480) | marine metagenome | isolation source: seawater | place: Mediterranean Sea | collected 2009 | reverse complement strand
TGCACTTATTGAGTTTATTGAACTTATTCTTTGAGCTAAGAAAGCATTAGCAGTAAGTTTGGCAAGTTCACTACTCCAAATATTAGTTCTTAAAATTTTATTCTCAGGAACCCATTTTTGATATATTTTGCATAAAGCCTCTATTGCTTCATAATTCTCTCCACCAATTAAAACTCTGTCCGGATTTTCAAGATCATTTATTGCAGTCCCTTCGGAAAGAAATTCAGGATTTGATAGGACATCAAATGTTGAGACATGTTTTTTTTGACATGTAGAATTCTTAGATGCTTTTAAAATTGACATTATTGTCTCGGCTGTCCTAACTGGTAATGTACTTTTCTCAACTACAATCGTATGGCCCTGTGCATATTCAGCGACTTGCCTAGCACATGCCTCAACCCATTTTAAATCACTTGCTTTGCCAGCTCCAATACCCTTTTTTTTTGTTGGTGTATTAACTGATATGAATATCAAATCTGCGGCATAAATTTTCTCTTTTACTAGTGTTGAGAAATGAAGATTTTTGCCTCTACACCTTTCAATTATCTCGGAAAGACCTGGTTCATAAATAGGTAAAAGATCTAAATCTTGGCTATTCCAATTGTTTATTCTTTCTTGACTGACATCCACTACCTCTATTTGAATATCTGGGCAATTGTCTGCAATAACAGCCATCGTAGGACCCCCCACATAGCCTGCCCCTATGCAACAAATATTGTTTATTTCAAAATTCATTAGTTATATTATGAACATACATTATGATTATATAATTTGCTTGAAAGTTTAATAGATAAAAATTTCTCTTTATTAATAATCAAGCTTTAAAATTTACCATCTTAATAAAAATATGAAATCTATACTAATTACTGGGGGTGCAGGATTTATTGGAAGTCACACATGCCTAGCTATGTTGGAAAAAGGTTATAGTATTTCTGTAATAGATTCTTTTGAAAATAGTTCTTCAAAATCACTTAAAAGAGTTTTAAATATTTATAAAAAAAAATTTCAAGCATCTAACAAAACTATATCCATATATAAGGGTGATTTGAGGGATAAATCTTTTATTGAAAATGTTTTTTCTAAAATCTACAAAGTAAATGAAAAAATTGACGGAGTAATACATTTTGGAGGATTAAAGTCTGTATTTGAATCGATCAAAAATCCCCTTTTGTATTGGAATAATAATGTATTAGGGACTATAAATCTTCTTGAAATAATGGATAAATTTAATTGTAATAACTTTGTTTTTAGTAGCAGTGCTACAGTTTATGCTCAAACTAATAATTCACTTCTTACAGAAGAGTCTGAGATTGGTCCAATTAATCCCTATGGGAATACGAAATTAAGTGTTGAATTACTATTAAAGGATATATTTAAATCCCAACAAGAAAATATTAAATTTGCCTCTCTTAGATACTTCAACCCCATCGGAGCCCATCCCTCAGGTCTTTTGGGGGAAACCCCAATCGGCACACCAAATAATATATTTCCAATAATTATAAATACTGCAATGGGCTATCAGAAGGAATTAAAGATATATGGCAATGATTGGCCTACAAAAGATGGAACTTGCATTAGAGATTATATACATGTAATGGATCTGGCTGAGGCGCATATAAAGGTTTTAGATTATTTAATGGAAAGTAAACCAACTTTTTTTAAGTTAAATGTTGGGACAGGTTTGGGGACTTCAGTTCTTGAATTGGTAAAAATTTTTGAAAGAGTAAATAATATAAAAGTCTCTTATGTTTTTGAATCTAGAAGAATTGGTGATGCTCCTTATGTAGTAGCTGATAACACAAAATTAATTGAAAAATTTAATATACCAATTAGAAGAAATCTTGAAGATATGTGTAGAGATGGTTGGAGATGGAAAAAATTAAATCCTAGGGGTTTTTGATTTTCTTAATCCTTATCAAAAAATTTATTTAATTTGGCTTGTGACTATTAGAGTTAAAAATAATTTTAATTGTTTTTATTAAAATTAATAAATCTAATAAAAAAGAAATATGGTTAATGTAGTAAATATCATAACTAAGCTTCTTTACGGTATCTTCTTTGCTTGCAGCATAATTAAAATTAACTTGAGCCCAACCGCTTATGCCTGGTTTAAGAATACTTCTATATTCATAATAAGGGATATCATTAATTAAATCCTTTTCAATCTCTGGTCTTTCGGGTCTAGGGCCTATTAAACTCATATCACCTCCAATTACAGAAAAAAGTTGAGGCAGCTCGTCAACTCTTAATGCTCTTAAAATTCTTCCCACTTTAGTAATTCTTTTATCACCACTGATAGACCACTGAGGACCAAATCTTTCTGCATCCTTAATCATACTTCTAAACTTATAGATTGTAATTTTTTTACCTTTGTAGCCAGTTCTTACCTGAGAATAAAATACAGGTCCACCATCTTCTAAGATGATTAAAAAAGAGATAAGTACAAAAAATGGGGAAGTTATAAGAAGTAAAATAATACTTATGGTAAAGTCTCCAATCCTTTTAATTCTGATTTTGTAAGAATCATCAAGCAAATTAAATTTCTCAATAATTTGATATTTAGTAATAATGAAAAATGGAGGTATTCTATGAAGTTCGATCTCGCACCACTTTAATACGTTTAATACTTTTATTCCCTTAGATTTCAAAAAGAAAATCTGATCTAAATTAACTTTACTAATTTCTATATTATTATCTAAGATCACCCCTTCGATCAAATCATAATCTATCTTTTCAATATTTTGATTAGATCTTATCCTTTTAATTTGCAAATTTGTTTTAAAACCTATTTCTTTTTTTAAATCTTTAAAACCTTTTGGTGATCCATAAAAAAGCCATAATTTTTTATTGTCGTATAATTTACTTGTTAAAATACTTAAAAAAAACTGAGCTATGCCACTCATAATGGAGATAAGAAGTGTAGTTTTAAAAAAAAATATATTTTGATTAGTTTGAATATTTACAATATATTCCCCATTACCAAAAAAAAGCACAACAAATTTTTTTGACCAATTGATTAGTAAATAAATAATGTTAGAAGAAGCAAAAAGAAATAGTGCGTTAAAAAAATTTTTAACAATCTCTACTCTGTTAATCTTTCTGCAGATCATATATCTGCCTAATATATAACTTAAAGTTATCCAATAGATTGAGATACTTATTGTTACTACTCCATTAGGATAAGAACCATATTCATTTGAATATCTTTGTATATAAATAAAGTTATTTATAAAAAAATCTAAAAATACAGCAAAAAAGAATCTTCTTCTACTTATTATCCATGGGATATTAATTTTCATAGTATGCATATTAGCTCATAATATTTTTATTTATTAAAATCAAAAATAGTTTTTTTAGTTAATCTTAAATTGATTAAAAATTTGACTAGGCTTGTATATGTAATAATAAAAATATATTTAAATGATCAATTTTAATAAATGATAGAGAAATATAAATTATTTAAATTTAAATTGAATAGAAAAAATGATATCATTGAAATTGGAGGAGGAGAAGGGGACTTATGCAACTGTCTTATTAAAATGGGATATAAGGTAGTGCTATTTATTGAGCCTGATATAAATAAATATAAAAAAGCTACTAGAAAACTTCGAAATGTAGAATGTTTAAATAAAAATATTGAAAACATTGATTGCAATAAAATAAATTCTAAATCTTTAAACGTTACTGTTATTATGCAAGATGTTATTGAACATATCAAAATTGATAGTCAAAGGATATTTTTTGAAAAACTGAAATTAAACTATAAACAAATCAATTTAATAGGAAGAACACCAAACTTAAAAAGTCCATTTGGATTGCGTAATTCATTTGGCGATAATAGTCATATTTATAGATTTACGGATAACTCCTTAAAAGATTTTTTAGCTAATTTAGGTTTTAGGAATATTAAAGTTTCAAATGAACCATATAAAATAACAGGATTTACTTCTTTTATAAGATATCTTCCTTATTTAATAACTATTTATATCTGTTCCATCGCCTTTTCCTTTGTTTATGGCCAATGGGAAGGATTTCTTACTCCAAATATTGTTTTTTATTCAGAAAAAGTTTAAAAATAATTTAAGTCAAAAATGATCAAAAGGTTTTTAATTTTTAAAAAGAATATTTTTATCAAAAGGATCTTATCAATACGGAATTCAATTATTTCATATTCACTAGCTAGTGCATTAGATATTATTACTATCTTAATGATTTCCTCAATATTTGATCGAATATCAGAAATGAACTTCATAGGTGATGTTTATTTTTATCTTTTTGTAACCATTCTATTAATAATATTTCGAACCACTTCGGTATTTTTATTCAGGAGGATCTCATTCAGTATTATTTTTAAAAAAAAATTTCAACAAGAGAAAATTATTGTGGAACAATATATCGCAAATAGATCAAAATGTTCTTCTAATGAAAATGACTTGAATTTATTTAAGGAGAAACTTGTAAACTCATCTAATCTTGCAGCTGTTAATTTTGATATTCCTGTAGTCTCCATTATTTCTGAATTTATATTTGCATTAGGAGGAATAATTATCCTTCTAAGGATATTCGGTTTAAAGTTATTTTTATTTAATTTACCAGTATTTTTTGTACTTATTATATTCTCAAAATTTGTATCAAGAAAATTAAATACTTTAGGCATAGCCATTTTGAAATATACCGAGAAGAGACTTAATGCAATAGATAATGTTTCAGAATTAGCAATTGAATTATCTACTTTGGGTGATTCAAGAAATTTAATAAATTATTTCGAAAAAGTAAACAAACCCTTTAACGAAATACTTAGTAAACAAATAATTACATCTAATATGATGCAAATATATACAGAATCAGCTTCATTTATTATTATTTTAATATCACTCATTTGCTTAATAAGTAATATATCTTCTACATCATTAGCTAATTCAGCAACATCTTTAGCAGTTTTATCTAGAATGGTTCCTTCTTTTACAAGATCTATTAGCTTTATAACTCAACTCCAATTCGGAGTCCCTTCGGTAGTAAGATTGTCACAAATGAGAAAATAAAGAATTTTTGATGATATTAAATATTTTTGGTCCTAGTGGTTCTGGTAAAACTACATTCATACGTGAACTGCTGAGAAAAAATAAAACTCATAAATTCTTTCAAGAATTTACAAAGAAGGAATCTAAAGAAAATTTAAATAAAAAGATATCAATATCATTAATTCCCCTTCCTTTATTTCGAGGAACAATTGAGGAATATCTTATGATTTTCTCAATAAACGTAAATGACCTATTGAAACTTAATAATCAGCTCAGAGATTTAGCCGAATCTATATTTGGAAGAATAGTTGATAATAAGTCACTAGTTAAATTATCAAGAAGAAATGTAGAGACTTTTAGCGCAGGTGAGATGCGAAGACTATTTATTTTGAAATCGTTAATTATTAATCAACCAATTACTATAATTGATGAGCCTTTTTCTAATTCTGATGAAAAACTTTGGTTAATTATATATTCTGCATTACAAACTATGCCTAGAACCATAATTCTTTCGCATTTTTCATTAGAAAATATAATTTCATCTAATGATAAATACAAGTCTATTCATATAGAGGAAGTTAGATTGAAATTTAAAATTTAATAATGGAAAATACGATAATTCTTACAGTACATAATAAAGAAAAAACAATAAAAAGAATATTAAAGAATTTATTTAAAAATACAAGTTCAATTTCAGTAAAAATTATAATAATCCTAGATGGGTGTACTGATAAAACCTATATAAAAGTGAAAGAATTTATTAAAACAGAAAAAGAGTTTTTGAAAGTGCAAATAATTTTTACCAATGATATATGGGAAACTAAAGCTAATAATTTAGGTTTAAAAGAAGTTAAAACTGACTATGCAACAATTGTCCAAGATGACATGCTCATAAAACAAAAAAATTGGGATAAAACTCTTATATATAATTTCAAGAAATATGACTTATTTGCTGTAAGTGGAAGGGCTGCCCATGACTTCCGTTTTATAAATGATAAATTTGAAGTTATTAATATTTTTGGTAGAGAATATCCTTTTTCTAGTAGTAACCTTTTTGGCAGATTTGTAGCAAGGATTTTTAGGATTTTTAAATTATATTGGATATATCAATATTTTAATTTTTTTTCAAAAAGGCTTGTTGTTAATAGAGGCCCTTTGATGTTTAAAATGTCAAAGGCGAAAGAACTTAATTTTTTTGATGAAAAATTTGCACCTTTCGAATTAGATGATATTGATTTATGTTGTAGAGCTTTTAAAACGTTTGGCTTATATTCTGGAGCTAATCCAATTTATTATATTGAATTAAACGGAAGTAAAAAAAATAATTTAATTTCACAGAATATGAGTAAAAAATGTATTTTAAAAAATACTAAGATTCTTTTGAAGAGACATAAAGATTTGGTTAATTAAATGAATATACATTGCTGTTCCTTCGCTTCTGAAAGTTTTGAAAAAAAACAAAAATTGCAGGCAAATCAACTTTTAAAAATAGGATTTGATAGTAGTAAAATTCATTTATTTAATCCAAAGAAATTAAATAAAAAATTTTATAAATTGCAACCAAATGCTTCTGAGGAAAATAAATTTGGATGGTTTACGTTTAAGCCTTTTATGATTTTATCTATTCTTGAAGAAATTGATCAGGGTGATATTTTATTGTATTTGGATGTAAATGATAAACCCCTTTATGGAATTGAAAGTTATTTAGAAAGATTTTTTGTTGAGAATAACGTAATTGATATTTTAGGGATTTTGAGTAATTATCCTAATATTAAATTTTTATCTAGATTTCATAGATCTAATTTATCAAAGGAACTTTTATTATCATCTTTATTTAATTTTCAACCTGAGGCGGGAGTTATCTCTGTTAAGAATACTCCAAAAGCAAAATCTCTATTATGTTCTTGGTACTATTTAACACTTAATCAGGCTTATGATTTAGATAAATTCTTGGATAGAAGATCAAGACATGATCAAGAAACTTTATTTTTATTGTCCAGGATTTATAAAACAATTAAACTTGAGTCTTGGTTTTTATATAAACTTACTGGAAATGGTCTAAGGAAATATATTGAGTTTGAATACTTTAGAGGAAATATCTAAAAGTCTTTATTATAAATTTTTTCTCTGTCCATAATACTTGAAATTAAATTATTATGTCTCTTGAAAATCTTTTTTATTAACCATTTTGAAAAAGAAATGTAAGTAAACTCAAAATCACTAGGGTCATCATTATCGAAGAAAATATCAGGATTTGATGAAGAACGCATATTTTTAATATAAGAATTAATGTTTCTCTCGTTTTCAGCGCTATCTATTCTTGCAGAACCTACTGGATGATAATGAGCGGTTAATGATTTTCTTGAGAATTTATTATTTTTTTGATTTAAAGATCCATGAATAGTGAAAGGATGCCAAAATAAAACATCACCTTTTCTCATGGCTGGGGCTAATTTTTTAAGATTATTTTCTTTGATAAATTTATGCATAAATTTTGCATATAAATAATTATCTTTAAAAGTTTTATTAATATTTTCTTGGATATTTAATTTGTGACTTTTAGGATAAACAAAAAATCTTCCAGCTGATTCTTTAATATCTTCAAGAGCTATCCAAGCTGCAATCATATTACCTCTTGGTTTAGTATCTAGATACCAAGTGTCGGCATGATCAATAGTCCCTGTACTTTTGTCAAATAGCATATTTTGCCAATTTACAAATTTTCTACTTTCACTTATCTCTTGGAGTATTTCTGAAATTGCATTACAACTTATTATTTCTTCTGCTGCATATTTCAGGTTCCCGCAATTTGTTTGCTTTGTAGGAGATTGTATAGAATCAACTAGGAATCCTTCTTCAGAGGTTTTGCTGGATTTTACCCAAGTATGGCTTGATTGGGTGTAATAGTAAACATTCTTTTTTTTAAATTTTTTTAGTGAATCTAATATATTCTTTATTAATTCTTCATTAATTAAATTTCTAATTATTACGTATCCTTCATCATAATACTGATTTTTAATAGACATATCTTTTGACTTGGTTTCTACTTATTAGATCATAATACTGTAATGTTTAATTTATTTAACTCTTTAATTTAAAACACCTAGAAATAACTTATCTAATTTAGATAAACGTTTTTCATAAATATTTTTGTAAAGTCTATTTCTAATCTTTGAGTATGATTTTGTTAAGAGTACTTGAAAGTAATTTCTTGAGTCATATAAGCCTGAATGCTTATACAAGCATCCATTAAATTCCATAATTGAGGCATCTAATAGATTTACAACATAATATCTTATTAATGCATCACCCCATCTGAAGTTATAGATTCCTTTTGAATTAACTATATATTTTAAAAATTTTTTATGTTCATTTGATCTTGCCCAAGATAACTTTACTATTTCAAAATTTGTGTAAAAAATCTTTGGTTCAAGAGTTGCATCTTGGCATAGATTAAAGAAATTCTTATTTTCAAATAAGTGAGACTTATTCTTATAGCAAAATTCATGCAAACATTTACCAAATCCTAAACTAACAGCCTTATCTTCTTTTTGCATAGTATTTTTAATATGTCCATAATCACAATCAATTTTTTGTAAATCTGCTATGAACTTTTTTGTTGTAAAAATAAAAAATGAATCTGTATCTAATCTAATAAAATATTCTACATTTTCTAATTTCTCATCAAAAAAAACATCAATTGCAAAAAATTTACACATATCTCTATAACCTAGACTTGTCGATAATTTGCAATCTGATGCGCTAGGGAAATTCTTAATGAAAGGATCGCTATCTTTTCTTTTTACATATTTTTGAAGGGAGATTTTTCTTAAAGCTATAGTTATTTTTTTTTCTTTTGATAGATAATCTAAAAATCTTTTTACCTTTTTAATTGGCTCATCTTCACAGAAAATAATTACCTTATAATCGCATGTTAAAGATTTAAGAATGTTCTTATATAGAAGTTCTAGAGAGATTAAAAAATCACTCCAGGTTTTGGGATCTTCCTTAACTAAATATGTAAAAGCAAATTTATACATAACATTACCTATTAAAGGCGAATTGATTTGTTTTTTAATTCTCTTTCGTAATTACTTATAGTTAATCTTATGCCTTTCTTTAGGGAAGTTTTTGCTTCCCATCCTAGTTTTTTTAATAGGGATACATCAAGTAATTTTCTTGGAGTACCATCTGGCCTACTAGTTTCCCATTTTATCTTACCTTTATAATTTAATTCTTTAGCAATAATTTCTGCTAGATCTTTTATACTTATATCTAATCCTGTTCCTACGTTTATAAGACTATCTAGGTTTAAGGAAAAGTTTTGCTCTGATCTACTTTTTGAAGAAATATTTTCGAGAATAAAAATAGTGGCTTCTGCTAAATCATCTACATAAAGAAATTCTCTTTTTGGTGCTCCTGAACCCCAACAAATAACCTCTGAGTTATTATTAAGCTTTGCATTATGAAATTTTCTTATTAAAGAGGGCATAACATGACTATTATTTAAATTATAGTTATCTCTAGGCCCATATAAATTTGTTGGCATTAAACTTATTGCATCAAATCCATATTGTTTTTTTAAGGCAGAACATAATTTAATTCCTGCAATTTTTGCAATAGCATAGGGCTCATTAGTTTGTTCAAGTTGACCATTTAAAAGATATTCTTCTTTTAATGGCTGTTTAGCAAGTTTTGGATAAATGCAACTACTACCAAGAAATAAAAACCTTTTAACTCCACTCTTCCAAGCATTTTCAATAATGTTCGTTTGGATTTTAATATTTTCTAAAATAAAATCACCGGGATAATTTTTATTTGCTTCAATGCCCCCTACTTTGGCGGCTGCAAGAATTACAACTTCGGGTTTGTTTTTGTGGAACCAATTTTTAACTTCAATAGTATCTAATAAATCAAGATCTTTTCTATTAGGTAAAAGTAAATTATCATATGAATTCTTTTGTAGAAATCTCGTAATTGCTGCTCCCACCATCCCATTATGGCCAGCTACATATATTGAACTATTTTTCTTTATAAGACTCATTAGGTTTTTTCAAACTTTTAAATTGGGTGGATTTTCCTTAGTAGAGTTGATATTAAATCCCTGACTTAAAATAAGTACATCTTTTTTGGCTTGGAGAAGATCTTCTTTTATCATTTCATTGACCAATTCTTCCAAAGATGTGGTTGCTTCCCAACCTAATTCTTTTGAAGCTTTAGATGGATCTCCTAAAAGGGTATCTACCTCACATGGACGAAAGTACCTTGGATCAATTTTGACTACCACTTTACCATTGTCTGCTCTAATACCAACTTCTTCTAATCCCTCACCTTTCCAAATAATACCAGGAGTATTTTCCCCTTTATTCCAACCTATAGCTTTTGCAGAAAGTTCAATAAATTTCCTTACCGATTCTTGTCTCCCTGTTGAGATTACATAGTCAGCGGGTTTAGCTTGTTGAAGCATTCTCCATTGCATCTCAACATAATCTCTAGCATGGCCCCAATCTCTTAATGAATTTAAGTTTCCTAAATAAATACAATCTTCTATACCTTCATTAATTCTTGATAACCCTCGAGTTATTTTTCTAGTAACAAATGTTTCACCTCTCCTCGGACTTTCATGATTAAAAAGAATCCCATTACAAGCAAACATTCCATATGCCTCTCTATAATTAACTGTTATCCAATATGCGTATAGTTTTGATACTGCGTATGGGCTTCTAGGATGAAAAGGAGTAGTTTCACTCTGAGGGACTTCTTGCACAAGTCCATAAAGTTCACTAGTACTAGCTTGATAAATTTTTGTTTTCTTCTCTAAACCTAATAATCTTACTGCTTCAAGTATTCTTAAAGTCCCTAAAGCATCACTATTCGCAGTGTATTCAGGTGATTCAAAACTCACTGAAACATGACTTTGTGCTCCAAGATTATAAATCTCATCTGGCCTTACTTCTTGAATTATCTTAATTATATTTGTGCTGTCAGTTAAATCTCCATAGTGAAGAATTAATGATGGATCTGAATTATGTGGGTCTTGATAAAGATGATCAATTCTTTGAGTATTAAAATTACTTGATCTTCTTTTTATTCCATGAACCTCATAATCTTTTTTTAAAAGCAATTCGGTCAAATAACTTCCATCTTGGCCAGTTATACCAGTTATAAGAGCAACTTTCTTTTTACTTCTCATTTTGAGTATTTACTTTTTAAAGAGCTTTTCAATAATTTTGATATTGTTTTAGTTTACCTCTAATAATTTAAAAAAATAAATAAATATCAGCTTTTAATAAATAATTTAATGCATATTTTAATTAGTACTCTGCTAAAATTCATTTAAATTTCACAGGTAAATGTTTTTTCATGAGGTAATAATTAAAGGAGGTTTGGGTAATCAAATTTTTTGTTTATTTTATGCATATAAATTATCATTAAAATATAAGAAGGTAATTTGTTTAAATATATCTGGCTATTCTTTTGGAGATAGAAAAGATAGAGCTTTTAAATTAGATTCGTTTTACCCTCCATTGGTGGATGAATTTAAAATTACTAAAACTACTTTTGCAAAAGCCTTATATCTATTTACCAGATTTGTTGAAAAATTTTTTGTAAAAGCTAAACAAAGTTATATTCCAGGTGATAAACCTTTTTTTATAAATTATTGGAAAAATAGATATATTCATTCAGGGTATTTCCAAAAAATAAATCAATCAAAATTGGATAAAAAATGTTTTTCTTTAATTAAGAAGAAATTAAATCCATTTATAGAGAAAGAAAAATCTAATTATCTAGCAATACATATAAGAAGGGGCGATTATCTAACTAATAAGCATTCTATACATGGAATAATTGATCAAAAGTATTTTCTTGAGGAAGCTAAAAATCAACTATCAAAAAATAATTATGAAGGTATAAGAATTTTTTCAGATTCTCCAAATTTAATTGAAAAAAATGTTTTCAAGAAGTTGCATAAAAACATCATTATTGATAAAGGAGGGGATCCTCTTGATGTTTTTATAAGAATGGCAAATAATAAAGGACTTATTGCTTCAAATAGTAGTTTCTCTTTGTGGGCTGGTATTTTAGGAGATGTTGATAACTTCTCAATTCCCTATTATTGGATGAAAAAT
>MDTB01083795.1_pt1 | contig 12151 bp, 18 predicted proteins | sample 811161 | NCBI WGS metagenome assembly MDTB01 (sample SAMN05326650, study PRJNA326480) | marine metagenome | isolation source: seawater | place: Mediterranean Sea | collected 2009 | reverse complement strand
GACGACACCATTCTAGCCGTTATGGAAATGCTCGATGAACTCAAAAAAACAATTGAAGAATATTCGAGGATGTAAGAATGAAAATTACTAAGAGACAACTCAAGAAAATTATTAGAGAGGCAATCATTTCAGAACAAGCTCGCGCTGGCTTGATGTTTGCCATACCAGATTATTCACAGCTCGCTGACACCGGAATCGATCCAGAGTTTCCTGAAGCTGGAGAATTTCCACAAAACGAATTTGAAAACCTGATTAAGTGGGAACTAGTGCCTGTCAAAAGTGCCGATGAAGCAGTACAAATGGCAGTCGACCTTTACGGCGTAAAGCCAGATCGACGTCTTCCAAGTGGTCATTATAATCCGAAAAGTGGGATACTTTATCCACAGCTTGGTAAAATCATGGGTGGATACGGCCTGAGCCTTTTGTCTGTTGGGCGTGAGAGCGACCTAACTGAGGTTCTGTACAATGCAGCACCTCAAGATTATATTTACAGGCCTTGGAGTGAGGTGTCCAAATGAAAATATCGAAAAGACAACTAAAAAGAATTGTCAAAGAAGAAATAGAAGAATTATCTGACCAAGGCGCCATTGATAAAATAAATGAACTATTTAGAAGCAAATATTCTGAACAGATTATCACTGCTATCCAAATGGCATGGATGATGGGTTTGAACCCTGAAGATCTTGAGATTTATCCTTTGTTGCCTCGGGATGTACAACTCGGCAGTGGAGCGGATCATACAAACGCCGCGCGCATAATTGATGCCTTTTTCGCCGGCGGCCCAAATTGGGAAAAATATATTCGAAACGAAGCAATGAAACAAGTAGGAAGTTCTAGAACGGACACTCATCACTTTGTTCCAGACTACCCAAACGACCCCACTAAAACTTCCGGAAGTTACGAGTTTAGAGAATTTGACTTTCTCAAGACGCCGGCCAGCAAATTGACGCCTGAGATGAAAGCAGAAATATATTCACAAGCTTTTATTACACCATTATCTAAAGATACATCATGGATGAGCAAGGTTAAGAATGAGGGGAAAAGTATGAAAATATCAAAACGACAACTAAAGAAAATTATTAAAGAAGAAAAGCAAAAACTTCTCTACGAAGCTAATGATCGTGATACCAGAGAATTAAGGCAGGCCATTCGTCGAGCGATGGAAGCCGGATTTATGAAAAGTGTTTTAATGAGAATTGTGACCGATGAAGTCGAGGCATATCTCAAAGAAAACCCAGACGATTATGAATATACATTCGCATCAAAAGATAGGTACACAAAAAGATGAAAATTACAAAAAGGCAATTAAGGCGTATTATCAAAGAAGCAACAGCAGCAAATTTACTTAAGGGAATAGATACGTCCGGAACTGGCACACCACCAAAAAAAGATGTTATTTATGTTGAAGAAGGCCCATACGGAATTAGTGTTTACGACATAAAAGGTGATTACAGAGGTGTCGGTGAAATGGTCTTAAAACTCGTTGAAATGGGCGAGGTAGATTTCTTTAAGTCACCAAATGACAAAAAAGCTTTAGAAAAACTTATGAAAAAACATGATGAAGGAGTTCAGGGCGGCATGCAACGCTGGGACTCAGATGTTTTTGAGACATATTATGATGTCGATTTACTACGTGCAATACAAATGTATGCTGATATGCATGACCTAAAAATAATTTATAGGGATCCGGAAGAGGACTACTATTAAGTATTATATATATATTTTACGATGCGCAGACGATACGCTTTACACTGGCATAACTACAGACGTCGACCGCAGAATAAGTGAACATAATAACTCATTACGTGGAGCAAAATACACCAGGTCTAGACGTCCTGTAGAGTTGGTATACTCCATTCTTGTTGGCAATAGATCACAAGCAATGCGTGAGGAACACCGAATAAAGAAATTAACAAGAAAACAAAAACTTGATTTAATAAAAAACGTGGAAGACCTGTTTTAAATAGACTTATACAAGGGCTACATGTTTAATATAATCACCTAATACTTTCACAAAGGAGCTAATATGAAGGTGATCACCGCTGATAATTTTGAACAGGCCGTTTCATCTAACAAAAACGTTATAGTTCAGTTTTCTGCTGACTGGTGCGGTCCGTGTAAAATGTTGACGCCGGTTCTAGAAAATTTCGTAAAAACAAATGACGAATATTCTGTATTTAAGGTGGACATATCTGATTCGTTAGATCTTGCAAAAAAATATTCTGTACAATCTATACCAAAGGTAGTATTGTTTACGAACGGTATTCAAACAAAAGATGCTGTGGGTTTCATGAATGAAACAAAGCTGTCACAATTTGTTGGTGAATAACGTTATACATAAGTAAATGGCTTGGTATAGTTTTCAAGCTAAGAACAAAAGGAGAAAAAATGATCTTGTTACTTATGGCGCTTATTGCATGTGGTGGAGATACTACAGAGCAAGAAAATACTACTGATGCAAAAACTACTGATGTACCTGCAGTACCAGTTACAAATGAAACAGCAGAAGTAAAACAAGCGCTAAAAAATAATACAAAACCTACGTCTGACAAAGTAACTGTAGAAACCACGGATCAGACCGAGAACACTGAGACAAAAACAGAAACAGAAGCTGAGGAGTAGAAATGAGAGCATTTTTATTGGCTGCCACACTTTTTGCATGTGGTGATAAAGAAGAAGATACCGCGGTAACCGATGAGACATCTGAAGAATCTACAGAAGAAACTGAAGAATCTACAGAAGAAACTGGTGAAAGCGAAGAATCAGAAACGGAAGATTCCGAATAGAAATAATTCGATGATTAATCATCAAATATAACCCCCCCCCACTATAAACCAACAAGGAAGAGTGCCCCCGCTCTTCCTTTTTTTTATCAAATTAAAATAAAACGTGTATAATGATTTATGGAGTTGCTATGAAAAATATATTTTTACTCATTTTATTTAGTTGCGGTAGTGACATTGCCATCATAACCAGAGATCAAAAAACGCAGGATACATCTGATGTAGTGGCTGAAAATTCTGCAGAAACAAATGAAGAAGCAGGAGAAGCTTCAAGTGAACCAAGCGAGGAAACTTCCAGCGAAATGACTGATCTTACTATTGGTTATGCTGAAATGTATTTGACGCAGATTGCATGTCCAGCTTGCATGGGCGTTCAAAACGAGTTTGATATCGGGGCAACTCTTAAATTGCACCAGCCTACAAATGGTGATTATAATGAATGGTTAACGCCTGTTGGTACATGTGTCACGCAAGAGCTTGGTTCATACGTAAGCTCCACGCCTTTGTCATTGACCGGCAATGTTTCTTTTAATACGATTCAACTTTTTCCTGTTGGCCAGGCTGAATGGATGACAAATTCTATTCAAGAATATCAATTTCCTAGAAGTACAGACATTACGGTAACAACGGCAGCTGGATCGATACCAAATGCTTTTAAAACACTCGAGGGCTTTGATGACATACAGCCTTGGGAGTTAAGATACGTAGATCCATCTTACGCGTTTGCTGCAATTGTTTCAAAACAGGGCACGACTTTTTCATGGCAACCAGTTATTCCGGACTCATTGTTTGAAATAATGATTGTAGTATATTCACCCGATGGATCACAATTACTTGGGTTGGTATCATGTATGGAGAATGATGTTGGATATCTAAATGTACCAGGTAATTACTTTCAGTCTTATCCATATTATGCACTTACGGCAATATATTTGTCTAGACATAGAATTGATAGAAGGCCGGCAACACAATTTAACGGATACCTAGAATCACACATGATGTGGACTGTGCTTGGTACTGGCCATATTGAGTAAGGAGATAAAATGATACTTGATAAGACTTGGTTTATTGAAATGATAGTAAATGGAATACCAGTATCTAATAATATTGATATTGCAAGTGTTTTTAATTTTGTCGAAGAAATGTCGCAAAAAGGTGAATATCGAGTTGCTATTTTTGGTAATGAACTTGCAATACTCGATGACAACGATAACATAAACACTACAGTTAGATTGATTGATGACTCAAAAGCAGGTCAAAGTTTAGCATTTTTTATTCCAGAGGAAGAAACCGAACTTTTAGCAGCGGCGAAATCAGTTGGTGGTGTAGTCTTTGCAACCGTCATTGCCTGTAATTCATTGGGGATGCTAGACGAAACCAGGTTTCCACAGTTGGGTTTGATACTTAAGCCAATGGTTGACAACATTGAAGAAAATTTTAAAAGCGATTTTGTTTAACTAAATTCCAAAATTAGTTAAAACCAGCCATAATTAAGTTACATTATATATGAAAAGTAATACTTTTTATAATTTACAGATGTAACAATTTTGGAGGCAATATATGGGTGGCGCTGCAGGGCACATGGCTCATTTACATGAGAATACTTGGTTAACATTCGGTGAGATTAAATCTTTTCTTACGCAGGTGGCATCTGCTGAATTATCGCCTATCGAAAAGGTTGATGGCCAAAACATATTTTTCAGGTGGACACCCGGTGGAATTATGTGTGCAAGAAATGCCGGGCACATGAAAAAAGGTGGAATAGATGAGGCAGCCTACAGAGCAATGTGGGATGGCCACCCAGCTGGGGATGCATTCCTCCAAGGTTTTGAAAAGATTAAAGCCGCTTTGGAAAATCTAAGTTCTGAAGGCCGAGAAGCTTTCAAGACTTCTCAACCAAATTCATATCGCTTTTGCAACACAGAGATTATGTTTCCAGATAACCCTAATCTCATCAACTATGATGGTAACTATATTGTTCTTCACAACTTAAAAGAAGTTGCCGTTGATGGTGGAAAGCTAATCGATGTCGAGGTATTCAATGCTGGTGACAAAGAATTCGATGCCATTGTATCATCACTGTCTGATGTGGAAAAGACGGCTGATGCAAAAGAATGGCAGCTCTTTGGACCAAAATTTGTCGAGCTAAATAATATTGCTGACGGTGGTGCTCTTGAAACTGTCAAGGCGGCTTTGGACGCGACTGGATATTCTGACTCAGATAAACTATTTAAAATGGTTGAAGATGCCCTTCGCCCAGAACTAGAAGCCGGTAATATTCCAGATAACAAGATTACACTAATGATGAATAGAATCAGGCTTATCTCAGAAGGAGCGGCAAGTTCTGAACTTCCGTCGACCGCTGCTATTAAAAAAGGTCTTAACAGAGAACAAAAGGCTGTAATTACCAAATACGGCAGCGTACAAAAGGCAAGAAATTATATTGGAGAGGTTACAGCTCCGGTTGCTAAAGCTATTTCAGATTTTGCCATCGAAGTATTACGCGGTCTGGAGTCTTTCTTTGTTACGGAAAACGATGAAGAGATTGCAAGAATTCAGTCAACTCTTCAAGATTCAATAGCAAAGCTTGAAGCTTATGACGGCGATGATGCAGAAAAAATAGGTGCAATGCTTGAGAAGCAACTAGCCAAGCTTGGTGAAATTGAAAACATCGCCTCAACTATTGAGGGCGTTATTTTCGAATATCCGCCAGGGTCTAAAAACTTAGTGAAACTTACTGGCTCTTTCGCAATGGCTAATCAAATAATCGGCCGAGCTGCCAGACTCCCAAAATCAGAAACCGCTGAGGTTCAAGCTGATTCAATCGATGCAGGCGACATGTTTGAGAACTTTGGTTATTCGTTAAAAGATCTTGAAGCACTATATGAGGCAATTGATTCACAAGATTTTAAGTCTATTGCTATTATCGGCGGTGCTTTTAAGCCACCACACTTAGGCCACGTGGCAATGGTTGATCATTATGCTAGGTTAGCCGATAAAGTAAAAATAGTGATATCAAATCCAAAATCAAGCAAATCCCAAAGATTCTGCGGGAATGTCTGCCTTACTGCCGATATGTCCGCAGCGTTATGGAACACAATTCTTGGTAATAGGCAAAATGTAACAGTAGAAGTCAGCACGGCACCTAGTCCAATAACCGTCGCCTATGATTCAGTCATGCCTGGTCATCCTTACCCTGCAGGAACAACTGTTTATCTGGGTGCCAGTGTCAAAGGTGGTGATGCTCAGAGATTTGCGGGAGCATTAAAAAAGGCAGATCCAAACCTTAATGTCCCAGATCCTATCCTTAATGCTGCAGCAGCAGCTGAGTTGCCTAATGAGTACATGACTAAGCTTGAAAATTCAAAGTATGCCGGTGTTCTTCCTTCATACAAAAAAGGTGCTGACCCAAAAGATTACTCTGCTTCTGATTTAAGATATCTGCTTGAAAAAGCGCAGGAAGATCCTGTTGCAAAGGATTTGGCCGGTTATTTTGTTGGCCATGCAAATGTAAATCAGTATATGTCAGCAATTGGCTTAGTAACAGAAAACGTCTCTTTAAAATATAGTTTAAAAAAGTGGCTTTTGAATTAGTAAACTTGTAGTTATTCTCATTTATACACTTATTCATAAAATGTTATTATTATTTACCGTATAACAAAAAGGAGTTCTCTATGGTAAGCGACGATTTACGCGACTTTTTAAACAGGTATCTTGCAATTGAAAATCAGCTCGAGCTGCTAAAAGAGGATAGAAAAAATCTATTCGACGACTTCAAGGAAAAGGTAAAACCAGCCGTTATTCGTGAAGCAATAAGACAAGCAAAGCTGCGATCAAAGCTTGGGGATGAAGTTGTAGAGTTAGACAACCTAGTTGCGCAACTCGATGGTAAGATTAACTAACATGAAAAAAAACTTACTATTATACTTTCGAATTTTTCGACAAGAGCTTAATAAGAAAAATGCATTTTTTATTCTTTTAGGATATTTTTTAGGTTGTATAGTTGGTTTTCCGGAAATTAGTTTATTTTACTGGGTTGTTTCTGTAATAGCCATGTGTTTTTTTCTGTATTATCAGTATGTAAAATACAAATTTAATGATGACCGTTGGTGAAATTTAACATACTTATTTCTAAAACGTAGGAGTGGATATGCGCTACTGGAGTCCTCTTGAAGAATTGTATGTTGAAATTTCAAACCACGGTGGATTCGTCAATGCGCATGCACACTTTGATAGAGCATATACCGTTGACCAGGCAATAATGGCAAAAACAAAAAACCATCTTTTTGAGAAATGGGAGCTGGTCGACCAGATTAAAAAGACAAGAAGTGTTGACGATTATTCCGAAGGTATAGCAAAAGCAATCGATATGCAAAAATTTTATGGTGTGACCTCTGCATGTACATTTGTTGACATCGATCCAGTTGTTGGCTATAAAGCTCTTGATGGTGCAATCTCTGCAAGAAACTCTTACCCAGGCTTCCATTTAAAAATAGCTTGTCAAACTTTAAAAGGAATACTTGATCGAGAAGCGCATGACTTAATTGAAGAAAGAATAAGCGATATAGATATAGTTGGCTCTTTGCCTGGGGCTGACAAGGGAAGAGAAGATAAACATTTAGACGTAGTAATGGAAATGGCAAAGTTTTATGGCAAAATGCTACATGTTCATGTTGACCAATTAAACTCACCAATGGAAAAAGAAACAGAGCTTTTAGCTAGAAAGACTATAGAATGGGGAATGGAAGGTAAGGTCGTCGCGATTCATTCTATTTCTCTTGCATGCCACAATAAGAGTTACAGGAATGAAGTCTACAAAATAGCAAAAGATGCCGGCTTAATGTTTATATCATGTCCAACTGCTTGGATAGACCATCAAAGAAACGAAAATCTGATGCCTTTCCACAATGCCATCACACCAGTTGACGAGTTGATAGATAATGATTTAATAGTTGCACTCGGTTCTGATAACATACATGACATTTATAAGCCATATAGCAATGGTGACATGTACATCGAATTAAGGTTTTTACTAGAGGCTTGCAAAATTTATGATAAAAATATACTAAAAAAGATTGCCGTTGATAATGGTTTACTTGTCAACGGCATAATTACTGATTGAATACAAATTTTATATGGAGATTATTATGAAAGATAAATGTGAATGCTGTTGCTGCTGTAGTTGCTGCTGTAGTTGCGAATGTGCCAAATAACATAATTTAAACGCTATTGATATTTAGGTAAAAATTATGAAAATCACAAAACGACAGCTAAGAAGAATAATTGGCGAGGCAATAAAAATTAGAGAAAACGCCGCAGCATATAACGCCGCAGATCCCGAACTTTTGGCAATGCTCAGCCCAGTAAGAAAAGTATTGAGTGGGTACGGTATTGATATGACCAAAAGGCTGGGCGGGGTCAAGGGCGCCGCGTTTCTCCTAACGCCTTTTGAATTCTCAGCTCCTTATCCGGATGATATTGAGCTAGGTGAGACGCACCCTGTGATTTCATTCACACTCGATGGCGCCGGGTCACTTTCAATACAATTCTTGTACCTCCATCGATGGGAAGGTAAAATGGCTTCGAGAGATACACGTCGGTTAAATAGCCTCATGAACGATGCGTTCAGGGGTCTGGATCCAGAAAGGTATGCGGGTCAAAATGTTATGTCGATAAAAAATGCTGATAAAAAGGTGGCAAATGACATAGCCGATGCGTTGTCGCAGGTTCTTTCGTCTGCCACAGGTCAATCATTCATTAACGGCACTGGTTTATAGGATATTATAAAATGAAAATCACAAAGAGACAACTTAGAAGAATTATTAAGGAAGCCACCATCGGTGTTTACGCCGGTTCGGACAAAACGCCATCTGTCAGAGAAGTTGAAGATTGGTGCAGAAGTCTGGGAATGGATATCAGCGAAAGGGGCTATCATCCCTATCCAACGGTATGCACACTTCAATTTGACCATGACGAAGACCATCCAGGCCACATGGAAATAAGTGTACACCGTAATATGTCGTTAGGTAGAAATTTTATTAAAGGCGATATTTATGATCTAGATCTGGAAACTGGAAGAACGAAATACCACGTAAAGCAAAGAAATCTTCATAGCATTAAAGATATGAATGACTTGTTAGATGAATTCTACGAAATATATCAATAGGGATACTAGGAAAACTGTTATGAAAATATCGAGACGACAACTAAGAAAACTTATTAGAGAAGCTGCACCGGCATCAACAAAAAAATATGATAACAACCCAGCCTTAAAAGGAAAGCAATCAAAATTGCCTGACGCACTACAGAAAGGAATTATTAAAAAGGCCGGTGGAGACCTTGATGAAATGCCAGGTCGTCAACGTTCAATGGAAATTAATGATGAGCAAATGTTAAAAGAGCAAATTCGTATGAGTCTACGCTATTTATTTGAGGATTATTATGAAGATGCTTTTGATGTAACCGAGCTACAAAGGGCGGGTTCTGCATTGGAAGAAGGTCAAATGATTACCGGGGTTGTTGAAGCTATTTTAGATTTATTCGCAGAATACAACAATAGATTGCACGATGGCGACTTTGATAGTAAAAGGCTAAACAGAAGGTAAGCCATGTCAAAATTTAATAGAGACGATATAAAAAGTTTTATTGAAAACTTTGATAGCAGTGAAGTTGATAGTGCTGGGCCAAAGCTTCTGCAGGAAGAATGCGGATGTGCAGAGCCAGAATATGTTTCTAGTGATAGCATGGACACTGCTCACTCGCTTTTCAGTACTCCCGACATATACGAAATATTTGAACCAATGCAATATAAGTTGGCTGATGCTGCTCCCTGTCCAGAATCTTATAATAAAACTTCACAAGCGGTCTTACAAGATCCTAACAAAGTAATAGAAATGCTAAAACCTGCAATGCTAGAGCTTGGCGTCGGCTGTCCAGCATCTCTAGCAAAAGCTGTCGCCGACATCTTAAAAATGACTCAGGAAACTGGTGCGACACCGGTCTTTAAATTAGTTTAATCTAAATTATCTTTTGAATAAAAAATGGCCGCTATGAGCGGCTTTATTTTTATTTGTAACAATTTGAATACTTTAATCTTATATTTATACTGTGGGGTGAAATAATATATTTAGGGGAAAATTGATGTTTAACAAAGACGATTTGGTTTGGGTGCCTAAGACAGCATTGGCACTTTGGTCGAATCCTGACTGTATACACATGAATTCAAAATCATTGTGGGATATTGGTATTATAATAGATAAGGATGATTCTGGAAACATAAAGGTTTTAGTCAATGGAAAAATGGAATACACACATAAGAATTTCGTCAAGAAGATGGAAAGACGATCTAATACTAAATAAAGGTGATTTAGTTTGGGTTGGACCGGTTCATAAAAAGAAATGTGGTGTTCTATTGGAGCGCAAGGAAATTTCGCTTAGTTATGACCCCGATGAGTGGTACGTCTTTGTCGAAGGCAAAATAGATAATTATCCCAGTTATTTAATAACAAAATATTACGAAGATAAGTTACTATTTGATAATTACTATTATAATTTAGAATACTATACGGATGTAAGCAATGATAAAAAACGGTGATAAGGTAAGTCTTTTCTCAAATATCGGTAAAGTTGGGAAAGTCATAGGCAGGATTCCTGTAAAAACAAAAACATGGTATACCGGCGGCAGCAGTTCACATAGCTGGCGCATACTTATAGAATGGAATGATGGCACTCGCAGCGAGGAGGCCATTGGTGACGTTATGAGGCTGGATTAATGAAGAAAAACAAAAAATACAATCTTGTTGCATTACTAAATGAAGATAGTGCATTAGAAGACTTCTGGGACGAAATCCCAAGCGCTCGCAAGGATGGCAGTGGTGCACGTGCAAAACTAAAACGTGTTTTTAAAGATGATGGCAAGCCTCGTACGAACAGCGCGCAGGGTACAGCTCCGATAGCTTTACGAAAAAAAATTGCTGCTGAATATCCAAATACATTTAACAACGAACCAAACCTTGTTAATCTTGCAGCCATTGCCGCACTAGAAGACCCGGCCGACGAGCTCCGACGCGATGATATAACCGCCATAGCTAGCGCCGATAAAAACCAACTTGTAAAGCAAGACACTACTTTAATAGGTGCAAGAATCCCCGACGCCCCGACCAGTGTAAGAACAGAAGTTGGCACTAGTGAAACTTTTGTTAGACCTGCAGGAAGCCCAAGCATAATCGACTTTGGACCTGCTAAAATACGTATGATGTCCTCCTTTTGGGGTGGCCAGGGAGGCAGTGGTGACATTGTCATAAACAAAAATTCATTGCCAAAGGATAAAAATGCAGGCCCGAAAGAAAAAATCTATCTTCAAAATGCCATTGCACTGTATTGTTTGAATATGGTTGTAAGCGGTGAGTTTGCTGGTCTTGGCGCAAAAAAAATAGGCGATTTAACTGAGGGTGTATTCCAAGCTCTTTTTGGCGGTGAAAACCTAAATTTTCAGTTTGCTAATGACAACGCTGTTTTTGCTGATTTAAAAGTTGGTGACGCATATTATTCTTGCAAGTTTCATACTGATTTTACTGGACTTTCCGCACAATATGTTTTTAAGGGTGGCCCAGGTAAAATATTTGATGATATACATAAGGTGGCATCATTTGTAGATAAGGACAATCCAGGAGCGGAAAAGACGGGAGAAGCAGGTGCGAGAACATTTGGAGAACTAAACGAACCTGGATACGAAAAACTTGGAATCATGCAAGGTTCTACAGACAACAACGCCTCAGGCGGAAGAATGAGGATCCAGGTTTACGGACCTCTTGATTATGATGATCTTGCGCAAAGATACGCAAATGTATTTTCTGAAGACGGAGGCGTAAAGAAAAATGAAGGTGGTGTTACCGAAGCAGAGGCAGAGTTAATTTTTGGACCACCAGACAGATTTATGATTCAAATTCCAACTGAGGCAGAGTTAGATGCTTCTATTAAGTCAATGGCTACGAGCTATACTAAGGCAGACAAAACAGAAGTCTCCGAAGAAGCAAATAAAGAAAGTTCTTCTGCTCGTGACGTATTGCAACATTTTATGGATGGCGATAAAAACGTCCTTAGTAAGTATTCTTGGCTTCGAAGCTCTTCAGGTGCATATCAAGCGATCGCTCAAGACATAGCACAGCTTGGCGGAGACTTTGTTAATGCTGCTGGAGAATCGGAAGAGGCAAAGCAAAGAGTAGCTGTTGTCAAGAACGCAAACGAAATTCAGAAGTTGCTCCGAAATACTCTTGCCGAGCCGGAAACGCAGGATAATACTGATCCAGCGGTTACAATGAAAATAGCTAATGCATTTAGCGCCGCAGAAAAAGAACTTGATGGTCTTG
>MDTB01048395.1_pt1 | contig 12152 bp, 6 predicted proteins | sample 811161 | NCBI WGS metagenome assembly MDTB01 (sample SAMN05326650, study PRJNA326480) | marine metagenome | isolation source: seawater | place: Mediterranean Sea | collected 2009 | reverse complement strand
TTGCCGATAAAGTTGCGACGTAGTGCGGCGATACAAGTCAGTAGATCGGCTAAACTCTTGGCGAGTATGCACATTGCTGCTATGGTACCCCGGTTCTCCTCCAGGAAGTAAACAGGCTGAAAAGCTTTGAATTTTCGGTTAGCTACAGCACTACTTAGTTTGCTCCTGATGCTGCCTCTGTCCGGAGCGGCCCAGGATCCTAATCTGTTTCCAAGACCGCCAGAATTGGAGTCGGCTGTACAGTTCTGGACCCGGGTCTATACCGAGGTGGATACCCAGAGCGGATTCCTGCACGACTCCCGTCACCTCTCGGTTATCTATACGAGCTTACCGCTCGACCGGCGCCAGATTGAAAATAGGCGCAGCAGAATCAGGGAGGACCTGAGGGTCCTTGCCACTGGCAAGCGCAGCGGGTTAACAGCAAGCCAGCGGGAAATTCTCGAGTTGTGGCCAGCCGACGTCAGCACCGAGACGCTGCAAGAAGCGGCTTCCAATGTGCGCTGGCAGCTAGGCCAATCCGACAGGTTCCTCGGCGGTTTACGTCGCTCCGGAGCCTATCGCAGCCACATCAATCAGGTGATTAGGGAGAAAGAACTCCCCATCGAGTTGGCGGTTCTGCCACATGTCGAATCCTCGTTTAACCCCGGTGCCTATTCCAGCGCAGCTGCTGCAGGTATGTGGCAATTTGGCCGCGCCACCGGACTACGTTTTATGCGTATCGATCACATCGTTGACGAGCGTATGGACCCCTATATTGCAACCAACGCGGCAATGAGCCTGCTGGAGTACAACTATTCCGTGTTGGGCACCTGGCCATTGGCCTTGACTGCTTACAACCACGGAGCTGGCGGAATTGCGAGGGCGGTTCGTGAAACCGGCACCACGGATATCCAAACCATCGTGGCTAACTACCGTGGTCGCGCTTTTGGCTTCGCCTCGCGGAATTTTTACGCACAGTTTCTTGCGGTTTTGGATGTGGAAAACAACGCCAGGCAATACTTCGGGGATTTCCGGCTAAATCCGGCGCCTGAATTTGCCACAGTAGAAGCAGATGCCTATATCGACGCGGAAGTGTTTGCGCGTTCGGTAGGTATTAGCCTGGAGCAGTTGCGTGCCGATAACCCCGCGCTGCGCCCCGCTGTCTGGGAGGGCAACAAGCGCATACCAAGGGGGTTTCCAGTCAAGGTGCGCGCGGCTGCGGTTGGCAGTGGTGACCTCTTGGCCATGATCCCAACGGACTACAAATTTGCAGTGCAAACGCCCGACGTGGCCTATGTGGTAGAGCGTGGAGACAGCCTTTCGGTCATTGCACGAAGATTCGATACCACTGTCTCTCGGCTGGTTGCTCTAAATCAGCTGCGTAGTCGCAATAGAATTTCCATTGGCCAGCGCCTGCTTTTGCCCCAGGATAATGTCGACACCATTCAGCTGGTGGTGGAGGCGGAGGCCACGACAGATGGTCGCTACCAAGTAAGACGCGGAGACACAGTGTCCCTAATCGCCGCCCGCTTTGGTGTGTCGGAGCAGGAAGTTCTCAGCTTGAATGGCATTGCTGATCGCAATCGCATCTATCCGGGACAGGATTTGAGGTTGCCAGGATTCGAGTCGGAAGGAGAGCAGGTGGCTATGATAGATGCCAACCTGAGACCGGAGCCGCCAACCCAGGTTCAGTTTTCAGACGGCGTGGTGCTCGGCGGCGATGCCGCCCCGGAAGTGGAGCAGCCCAAGCCTGCGCCGCCAGTAATTCTGGAAGAAACCACAACAGAACTGGCTTTAATGGATGAATCGCTGCCTCCGGCTGCTGTGCTGCCCGACGACCAGGAGATGAATTCTGAAGTAACGGCTGAAGAAGAGACTGCCGAGGCTGTTGATCCTGAACTGGATGACACTGAGGTGGCGCAACAACTGGTTGAATCCCTGTCTGCCGACCCCTCTGACTACACAGTGGCCAGCAATGACACCGTGGAAATTCAGGCCTCTGAGACTCTCGGGCACTTTGCCGAATGGCTGGGTATCAGGGCTTGGGATATCCGGCGCCTCAACAATATGGCTTATCGAGACCCCGTGATTATTGGCGAGCGCTTGCGACTGGAATTCTCTGGCGTCAGCATCGCCGAATTTGAGCGAGCGCGGCGTGAATTTCATTCCAACATGCAGCGCGACTTCTTCGCTAGTTACCGTATTCAGGGCGTAGAAACTTATCAGGTGCGTCGCGGCGACAATATCGGTGCCATTGCCCGGAATCGCTATTCCTCGCCAATCTGGTTGATTCGCCAATACAACCCGGAGCTGGATTTCAACCGTATTCAAATCGGCCAGTCTATTGTTTTCCCGCTGCTGGAGCAGACTAACTAGAGACTTAGACGCTTGATCAAATCCCGGTAAGGCGCCAGTGCCGGTTCCCCCCAAAATGCGCTGAGGTTCGGCGGCGGCAAAGGCTCGCCTGACTGCCTCTGCTTTATTTTCGCCGCCAAAATATCAACTGCGCCTATCGCAGTTTTTTGAACATCCTCGTGCACAGCAAAACGCTGATGCGTGGGGATGTACTCAGGATAAACCAGGGCATCGGGTACTAGCGCCTGACAGCCGGCGAGACAGGCTTCCTGCACGGCAAGACCCTGAAAATCATGGTCAGCCGTTGACAACACCACGTGCGCATTCTTCAGCAGCCGCTGGTAGTCTTCTCTGTCTTTGACATAGCCAAAGGCACCACGGGCGATTCCCGATTGTTCGCTAATCTGCGCAAGGCTAACCTCGATCGCTGAAAATTCCTGGGGTTTATCTCGAAACTGCTGTCCGACTATATGAAAACGAACCGGCAGGCCCCGCGTTTGCACCAGGGCCACAATCTCAGCCAGTAATCCAATCCCCTTGTCGTATTCCCAGCGGTGATTCCACACGACTTCCAGCGCTGCGGTCCCTATTGCCGACTCCCCTGCGCTCGCAATATTTTCATGCTGATGATGTATAGCGGAGAGTTCAGGCGGAGGCACCAGCGGAACCGGCAGCACCAGGCTCGCTTCCAGTTTCTCAAACAGGCGTGTTGGCAGCGCTTCGGGTAAACGTCTTGACAAAGCCAGGGCGCCCTCTATACAGCTTGAGCGGTTGAAAGCTGAGTTGAATGCCACTTGCTCGGCACACATGACGCTGTATAGCGGAACCAATCGAGGCTCTACATTCTCTTTGCGCTGTTGGCCTGCGGGATAGGCAAACTGGTTTTCATGAAAATATAGCACCGAAGGTATCTGAGCTAAATCTGGTATCAGCCCTCTAAGGGTCGCAAGATCCACCATTGAAGTGGCAAGCAGCAGATCGTGAGATTGCGTGAGTCGCTCATACTCCTGACTTGCCCATTGCATGGCGTTGCTGCGTATGCGCCAGTTGAAGTGTCGCGCCGGCAAGGCTAACTGGGTCCAATTGAATTCTGGTAGCTGCTGCTGCAACTGCTGACGCCAGTATTTGTGGCTGGCGGCGTCATATGCTGAAAGCAAGAGGATTCGTTTGGTCACCGCAGGCATCCTAACCGCATTGGGCTTTGCAAAGCGGCGAGCAAACTAGTAATTTGCGAGGCGCTGGTTGATATTGAGGTCTTGGAGAAGGGGAGAATCATGGCGCTAAAATTGTACGGGATGCCGCTGAGTAACTACTACAACATTGTGAAGGCGGTAATGATTGAGCAACAGCTCGAATTTGAGGAAGTGTTGGTCAAACCCAGTCAGGAAAACACTTACCTGGACAAAAGCCCCATGGGCAAGGTCCCATGTCTGGAGACAGAGCAGGGATTTCTCACTGAGACCGCGGTGATTCTCAATTACTTGGATAGTCTTGGCAAGCAGCCCTCCTTTTATCCAGGGGACAGCTTTGCGCGCGCCAAAGTTGAGGAGTTGATTCACTATCTTGAAATTTATCTGGAGTTGCCGGCACGGCGCCTCTACGGAGAGGTCTTTTTTGGCGCGCCAGCTGACCCGGTGCTACGGCAAGAAGTCAGGAAGCAGTTGGAGAAAGGCTTCGCCGCGCTGAATAGAATTGCGAAATATGAACCCTATCTCGCTGGACCGGAAATTACTTATGCGGACTTCTTCTTCCGGTTTACCGCAGGGCTGGTCACAATAGTCGCCGGCAAGGCTCTGGACTGGGATGCATTTAATGAGATGCCGGAAATTAAAGCATTGTTAGCACGCATGGATGAACATGAATCCATACAGCGTTGCCTGGCGGACCAAAAAAAATCCTGACCGCCAGGCTTGCTGCTTTAACGGTGAGGAGTGCGCTCAAGGATACCCTTGTTCTCGCTCATATCCAGAATCGTCTCGATATTATCCGCGATGTCTTCCACCGAAGTACCCGCACCTAGATCGACGCCGACGTTTTCGCGCACATCCGCCGAGTAGTAGCGGCCGCCCGCAGCCTGAATGATACGTCCGTTGGGCGCCTGGTCGCTGCACAGGAATACCACGGCAGGGGTCACCAGTTCCGGAGCCAGCTTCTCGGCACTGTCTTCGAAGCCAGGCAGATCAACCGTCATTCGCGTAGCGGCAATTGGTGCGATGCTGTTGGTAAAAACGTTATACTTGGCGCCTTCAAAGCGTAGTGTATTCATGAAGCCGACTAGTCCTAACTTGGCAGCGCCGTAGTTGCTCTGACCAAAATTGCCAAATAGCCCCGAAGTAGAAGTCGTCATGACCAGGCGGCCATAGTTCTGCTCGATCATAATTGGCCACACGCATTTGGTGACGTTAAGGCTGCCGGTTAAATGCACGTCTATAACCGCGTGCCAGTTTGCCAGATCCATCTTCGCAAACGTTTTGTCGCGCAGGATGCCTGCGTTGTTGACAACGATATCGATGCGTCCCCACTTGGACATGGTGTCATCTACCATACCCTGAACCGCATCAAGGTCAGTGACCGATGCGCCGTTGGCGATGGCGGTTCCGCCATTATCTATAATTTCCTGTGCCACCAGTTCGGCAGCCGACGCTGAACCACCGGTGCCATCGACGGAACCACCGAGGTCATTCACGACGACCTTGGCGCCTCTCTTTCCAAGTTCCAGGGCGTGCTGTTTGCCCAGCCCACCGCCAGCTCCTGTGACGAATGCGACTCGACCTTCAAAACTTATGCTCATTTCTCTTCCCTATTCAAATAGTTGGGCTGAATTCGATGTGACGACTCCAGCGAAAAGCCGATGAATTCTAAGCTCCCATCGCGACGCTCGCAATCGCTATGACGACTTTGCTGAGTCAATCCCGTTAATTCGTTATCATGCCAGGCAGGAATACAGTCCAATACCATGAGCTTTTGGGAGACAACATGACTGAAATGGAGCCTGTGCCGGCCGCCACCGTGGTCCTGATTCGAGAGAACTCGGTGCAGGAGCATCTGGAGGTCCTGCTAGTGCAGCGTAATTCACGCCTGGTATTTCACGGCGGGCATTGGGTTTTCCCTGGTGGCAGGCTCGATCCCGATGACTTTGCTGCCCACCCTGAAGGGCTGGAGTATCCGGCGGCCCTCAGGGCAGCGGTGCGCGAAACCAGAGAAGAGGCAGGTATCAGTATCTCCGAGCAGCAACTCATCCACACCGCGCACTGGACGACCCCGCCAAAGCTGCCGAGGCGCTTCTCGACCTGGTTTTTTGTCTGCCCGCTGCATGAAACGGTTGAGGTTAACATCGATAACGACGAAATCAGAGATTACCTTTGGCTAACCCCGGAAGCAGCGATCGCGGAATCGGCGGCAGAGAATATCGTGTTGCCGCGGCCCACGCTTGTGACACTGCAGGATCTGAATGGTTTTAGCAGGCTGTCATCCCTGCTCGAGGCTGTCACTGAAGGTAACATCCGGGTCTTCCCGGAAAATTCCAAATACTACCGACCGCAAGAAATGGGATGCCCAAGCTGATCCAGAGGATTTGATTCCGGCGTAAAAAATAGCAGGCTTGTGGCATAGGACAGGCAAAATGAGCCAATTCTGCGACTAACTGATTTCGCTGGATTTTTGAGGCTATGCCCCAGAGTTAAAGCCTTGCTTTTCAGGGCAGGTTAGTGGGATAGTTAAGCTCGTATTTGAAACTTTCCTTGGCCCGCATCGGTCAGATGAAAGACAGTGTGGAATGGCCGTTGCTGCTGGTTTTTGCTATGAGTAATTGCGCAGCGCATTAGCCCCGATAGATACTCGAGGCAATCGGAGAGTTCTGCCGCAGAATCAGGCACGTCGTTGTTTATTACTCAATTCTAAAGAGTACTCATGTCCACACCTACATTCGATAGCCTCCGCCAGACACTTCAACATTTACGCCGTCGTCGTAGCAATCTGTACCTGCTCAAAGTCAGCAGTCTGTTCGCCATTGCACTAGCTAGCCTGCTGCTGGCGAGTAGCCTGCTGGGGCTGTGGCTGGATCCAGGCAAGACCGGTTCTATTGGGCTGTTCTTGATCACCTCTCTGTGTGGAATAGGCTTGCTGGCGGGATTCGTTGTCACGCTGCGCCGCCGACATACAGACGATCGCGTGTTGGCGCACTATGTTGAAGATCGGATACCGGATTTCGAACAGCGCCTGCTGACATCGCTTGAGTTTACAGAGGAGGATCTGCGCAACGGTCGCGCGGGGGTCTCACAGCAATTTATTCAGCAGCTATGGCAGGATGCACAGGTTCATGTGCAACAACAGCAGCATGAAGTGAAAACCGTCACTCCTGCGAGGGAATCCTGGATTTCATTCGCCTCCGCGGTGGCTGTAGTCGCCATGGTGGTGGTGTTATTTGTCACGTCCGATTCCCTGCTGCGATCAGGTGCGCGCTTGGCATGGCCATTTGCGATCAGCGAACCCCTGACAGTGGCAGAATTTTTTCCAGACATTGAGATTTCTGTCGAGCCCGGCAATATCGACATGCAGCGCGGTGACAGTGTGACCATTATCGCACGGGTTACTAACGCGACTCCCGATGCCATTAACCTCAGATTACAGGATGACAACGTAAACTGGCGCGACGTATCCATGAGCAGAGATGGCAGCGGCAGCGATAGCGCATCATACAGTTACTTCATCCCTGCACTCGATGAAGATACCACCTATTACATCGAATTCAACGAGCGCGGTGAGCAGAGTTCTCCACAATATCAGATTAGCCTGTTTGATTTACCGCAGATCGAGCAGATCGATCTAGCGTTTGATTACCCCGAATATACACAGATAGATGATATCACCGAGGAAGATAGTGGCGACATGGTAGTGCCGGAAGGCACTGTTGTCGATCTCACTATTCAGTTCAATAAGGCCATCGAAACGGCGCTGCTTGAATTTGAAGAGAGTTACCGTGAGGAAGATGAAGAAGCGGCCAATGCGCCGCCGGCCTATGAAGATTTGCAGCTAAGCCTCGATGGCAATATTGGCACCGCCCGCTTCACCGTGACTCAGGATGGGGTTTACCGCATTCAGGCAACTGATTTCTCCGGTCTCGAGAGTCAGGCGCCGCTGGACTATTTTATCAGGGCGATCGAAGACACGCCGCCCGAATTGGCGCTGCAGCGACCGGGTAGAGATCAGGAAGTCATGCCATTGGAGGAAGTTGTCCTCGAGGTTGACGCTAGCGACGACTATGGCCTGAGTGAATTCACCCTGAATTACAGCGTGGTGGGCAGTGATGAGGTTGAAGTAGATTTCCTTACCGAACCCAATGCCCGCAGCATCTCAGGCAATGAGCTGATTTACCTCGAAGATCTGGGTGTCGAGCCCGGGGATTTTGTCAGCTATTTCTTGACTCTTGCTGACAACAACACCTTGGCAGGGCCTGTTGAAGTTATTTCAGATATTTATTTCCTGCAAATCATCCCGACCGACCAAGAGTTTCGCCGAAATCCTGCCGGCGGTGGTGGCGGTGGTGGTGGCGGAGGCCAGGGTGGCGACAGCAGCGCGCTGGTGTCTGTGCAGAAAGATATAATTGCCGCCACCTGGAAGTTGCGAAACAGACAGAGCCAGGTGTCTCCTGAAGAGTTCAGCTCCGATGCAGAGATTATCGCCGAGTCTCAGCGCGAAGCCACCAGTCGCGCCCGTAGGTCAATAGATCGACTCGCTGAGCGACTAAACTTCTCTGACGATACCTACGATGCTGCCGTGGAAAATCTGTCGCTGGCAATCGAGCAAATGAAGACAGCAGCTGGCGAGTTAGAACAGGAGCAGGTGACTAGCGCGCTGCAGCCTGAACAATTGGCTCTGCAGTACATATTAAAAGCCGAAGCCAGCATCAATCGCACCAACATTAGCATGCAACAGCAAGGTGGCGGTGGCGGCGGTGGTGGCGCTCAGCAGGAGCGGGAAGATCTGCGTGAACTGTTTGAAATGGAAATGGGACAGCTCGAGAATCGTTATGAGACGCCCAACAGTCCTGGCGGTGGCGGCGGACAAAACCAGGAAGAGGTCGATAAGCTCGAAGAATTGGCGCGTCGTCAGGAAGGGCTGACCCGAGCGCAGCGCAATCTGGCACGCCGTGAAGATCAAATGACAGAAGAGCAAAAGCGTCGTGAGCTGGAGCGACTTATGCGTCAACAAGAGCAGTTGAGTCGAGAAGTCGCGCAATTGGCTCAGCAGATGTCACGTCGCCAACAGAGTTCCCAACCTTCTTCTCAAAGTGGCAGCCAATCGCAGTCTCAATCCCAATCCCAGTCATCTTCCTCCGGCAGTAGCTCTGGTGGGCAGCAGCAGGATTCCGCGATTCAGCGCGCAGCGCAGCAGATGCAAGAGGCCGCGGAGAGCGACTCAGCGTCAATCGCCGCTGCCCGGAGCCAGAAGGCATTGGAAAACTTGCGTCAGCAGCAAGAACAGCTGAGTCAGCAGGGCGAGCGCTCCGTGAACCAGCTAGCGCAGAATCTTAACCAACGCGGCCAGCAGTTGCTGCAGCAGCAACGTCAGCTGCAGGAGCAGATAGCGGAAACCAGCCGAGAGCAGGGCCTTGGTCAAACTCGCCAATCGATCCGCAACGATGAAAGCTTGCAGGAGCTTATACAGGCCCAACAGCAGCAGCAGCGCGACCTGGAAGAAATTGAGGATATGCTGCGCGCGATCATTGCGCGTGGTAGCAACGAAGATCAGCGACTCATGTCCCAGGCACAGGAAGCCTCAAGGGAGTTGCGGCCCATCAGGGAGGAAATGTCCACCAGCAGCAGGGTGTTGCGCAACGGCATGGTGAACCTTGCGGTGGATATTGAGGAGGAGATTGAAGGGCAGTTAGAAGAATTGGCCAGTTCTTTGGCCGCGCTGGATCCCTCCAATCAAGGTTCAGGGTCAGACCAGATTCAGCAGGCGGCGCAGGATGCCGAGAGCCTGCGAGAACAAATCGAAGCCCTGGAGCAACAGGCGCTTGCTTTCAATGAAGCGGGTCAGCAGGCCAGCGGTGGAAATGGCGCTGCGCCTAGCCTCCGGGAAATGCGTGAGCAGCTGCAGCGCTCGCAGCAATTAGCCCAATCGTTGCAGGAACAGCTGCAAGAGCAAGCCCGCAGCGGTGGCCAGCAGCCGGGGGGACAACAGTCCGGAGGCCAGCAGTCAGGGGGTCAACAACAGGGTGGCCAGCCGGGCCAGGCCGGTGGACGGGGCGGCAGGCAACAGATTGGAGGGGCGCGCGGCGGTGGCCAGGAACGCCCAGGTATCGGAGGCAGTGTCACGACTGATGGTGGCATCCTGCCATGGGGTAATGCACGCTCAATACGTCAACAGCTTACCCAACAGGACATTGAAGATTTCATTAATCAACCCGAACTTTTCCGACAGTTGTTGCAGCCAATTCTGGAATTAGAAGGTGCGCTGCGCGCCCAGGCTGAATTGGATAACATCAATAACAAGCTCTACGCCACTTTTGATGAAGAAGTGCCGGAGGAGTATCGCGAGCTGGTGGAAGAGTATTATCGTGTGTTGTCGGAAAGTCAGGGGTCAGGTAGTTCGATCCAGTAGCAATGCAATACACAGAACCTAATCTCTTTACCGCGTTTGCTGAAGGCAATGTTGACTTTGCCTACGGCATCAGTCCGTTACTTTTTCTTGTTTTAGTCGGCCTCATTGTTGCCGGTGTCTGGCTTACCTATCTCAAGACCACTCGACCTTTAAGCCCCCCCTGGAAAGCATTTCTGGTCGGGCTGCGCTCCAGTGTGCTGGTGCTGCTGCTTTTTTGTCTGTTGCGGCCAGTAATTACCACTCTGCAAGTTTCCCCGCAAGAGACTTATCTGGGGGTAATTATTGATGACTCTCAGAGCATGGCAATCACCGATATGGCCGGAGAGCGATCGCGGCAAGATGCATTACGCGAGAACTTCTTCGGCGCTGGCGTCATCGATGACCTGGCTGAAAACTTTCAAATACGCAGCTTTCGCTTTGATAAACAGACTGAGCGCATTGCTGGCGAAGATGGCCTGACCGAGGCCGGCACTGCTTCCTCTATTAGCCAGGCGCTTGACTATGTCGACGGGCAGCTCAACGGTTTGCCGCTCGGTGGGTTGATACTGCTGACCGATGGCGCTGATAACAGCGAAATTGACCCTCTTATCAAGGCCAGGGATTTTGGTAACCGGCAAATACCTGTCTTCACGGTAGGTGTAGGACAGGAACAGATACCTCAGGACATCGGCATTGTTGACGTCAATGCTGCCAAGACTGTGCTGGAAGGCTCGGTGTTCAATATCTCTGTGGGGCTCAGTCATCAAGGTTACGAAGGTCAGGAAGTTCGTATGGCCGTGCTCGATGGAGATCAAGAGGTCACCTCTGAAGTCATTACGCTGGGTGCTGAGGGAATAACCCGACGCTATGAATTAGAGCTTACGCCGGGACGCAAAGAAGCCATCGTGTATGAGCTTGAGGTTGAGCTGCAGAGCGGTGAGATTATAGAGCAGAACAATGAATATCGTTTTCTCGTAGATAACTCTGAAAAGGAGCCACTTGATATTCTTTATATTGAGGGGCATCCGCGCAATGAATACAAGTTTATTCGTCGAGCCGTTGAAGATGATCCATCTCTGCGTTTGGCAACCTACCTGCAAACAGGACCGGAGAAATACTATCGTCAGGGCATAGAGTCTCCGACTGAATTGAGCAGCGGGTTTCCCCGTTCCAGGGAAGAACTCTATCAGTATGAATCTCTGATATTGGGTGATATCGAAGAAAGTTTCTTTAACGCCGACCAGCTGCAAATGATCGAAGACTTTGTTGCTGAGCGCGGTGGCGGTTTTCTGATGAGCGGTATGATTGACGAAGGGTTCATTTCAACACCCATCGCCGATGTGCTGCCGGTCACCCTGATTGAAGAAAGCTTCCTGCCCTCCCATTTGCGCGGAGGCATTCGGCGCGGCACGCAAGCAACCGGTGAACTTTTCTTTCCACGTCTCACCAATAATGGTGAATTTTCTCCGCTGCTGCGTCTGGCGGCTGACGACAGTGAAAACGACATACTGTGGCGGCAGTTGACAGAATTGCAGGGTGTCTATGTTACTGGGCGGATCAAGCCTGGTGCCACGGTGCTGATGGAGCACCCCTTATTGCAATACCAGAACCAGGCTTTGCCGCTGCTGGCTACGCAGCGGTTCGGCAGCGGTCGCAGTGTGGCTTTGACCACGGCAAGTACCTGGCGCTGGCAAATGATGATGCCTTCCGCCGATGAGTCCCATGAGACACTGTGGCGACAGTTACTGCGTTGGTTGGCAGTATCCGCACCGGAGCGGGTCACTATTGATTTCGATCGAGAATTTTATAACGTGGGCGATGAAGTCAATATCACTGCTACCGTGCTGGATATGGAATATGAGCCGGACAACGATGCCACTTTATGGATGCAAACCAATAATCCTTTGGACATCGTCACCGATTCGCCTATGGAATGGGATATTGAAGAAGATGGTATTTACCGCGCCAGTTTCGTGGTTGAAGAAGAGGGCGTCTACGACCTGTTGGTCGATGTAGCCAGTGCTGCAGGTGAGGGGGCTTCCGGAGCATTCGAGAAGCGTGCCGCTTTTGTAGTTACGCCATCCCTGCGTGAATACAATAACGCTGCGATGGACGGCGGGCTGTTGGCCCGTATTGCCGAGGCCAGCGGTGGCACCTATTTCAACGTAGACGGAATTGATGCCTTGGCGGATACCGTTGAATTTACCCCCAATGCGTTCTCCCAAGAATTTCAG
>MDTB01166411.1_pt1 | contig 12153 bp, 11 predicted proteins | sample 811161 | NCBI WGS metagenome assembly MDTB01 (sample SAMN05326650, study PRJNA326480) | marine metagenome | isolation source: seawater | place: Mediterranean Sea | collected 2009 | reverse complement strand
TGGCTAAGAGCATTGCTGAGCATCTTTCAAATATTGTAATACGAAAAAATCAACGCTTTCTCTGACCGCGAACAACACTTGGAAAAGAGATCCTAGAATTAAACAAGACAATTTTAATTCTAAATCTCATTTTTTGAGAGAAAGGGAGGGTGTTACATGTGCGGCATAATCGCTGTGTTACGGCGCCCTTCTAGTAGAGAGGTTCCAGAACTACTAGAACTTTTTGGTTTATTAGAGTCAGTATCAAACTCTTTTTCATTAAATGACCCAGCAATGCTGGAAAAACAAGTGGACTCTTTAGATTTTGTCAACTCTCAATTAAAAGGATCACCAGGGTTTTTAGCTTTATACAATAATGAGAGTCTCGTGTCGGCAATTGAAAAAAGTCTTGATCAACTTTTTGATTTTTTCCAAAATCCCGAAATGCAATTATCTGCATCTTCTGATGATGTTGAAGTCTTGAATGTTTTATCGTCAAAAGTACGTGACCTCGCTTGGTCTATAAAAAATGATCGTATTGGTTCTTATAGAAAAGTTTCTGCTCTAACGTCAAAAAAATTCATCCCAAGCCAGCAAGGTTTTTCTATTTTATTGTCTTTAGAGCAGGCTCTTTCAGGATTGGATCGATTGGAGGTTCGAGGTAGAGATTCGGCTGGCTTACAGGTTTTAGTTTGGGATCACGATTTAGATGATGTTGAAATACCTAGAGATCGATTAAATGACATGTTATTTCGTTCAGGGTCAATTCGAAAATCTTCAAATGGTTCTTTGCTGTTTGTGTATAAAACAGCTTCTGAAATTGGTGATTTGGGCGACAATACAAGTTCACTAAGAGAGTCGATGCTTTCAGATGATTTACTGGCTAAAGCCCTATCTGGCGAAAATGTTAAAGCAAATATAGTTGGTCATACACGATGGGCTAGTGTTGGTTTAATTTCTGAATCGAATGCACATCCCGTGGAATCAAGTATTGGGGATCAAGAGTCAATAACTACAGTTCAAAACGGCGATATTGACAATTATGCAGACTTAATAGCAAGTTTTGAATTAGAGATTCCAAACGGCATTACTACAGATGCAAGAGTGGGTCCTGAACTTTGGCAGAAAAATAAGATTAGCGGTATCAGTACCGAAAAGGCTTTTATGAGTGCAGTTAGAAATTTTGAAGGTTCAGTTGCCATTGCTGGAGTAGATGTTTCTCAACCGGAGAATATTTTTTTGTCAGTTAAAGGAAGCGGCCAAGCTCTTTACGTTGGACTAACTGAAGACGCATATCTAGTTGCAAGTGAGCCCTATGGTTTGGTTGAAATAACAAATAGATATCTAAAAGTTGACGGTGAGGAACTGATAAGCAAATCCGGTGAAAAAGGCCAGGTAATTAGATTAGATATGAATTTAGCTGGAACTCTTGAAGGCCTGGTTAGAAAAACTTTTGCATCTGATACTTCAAAAGTGTGTGAAAAAGATCTATCACAGACTGAAATAAGTACAAGAGATATAGATCGAGGTTCCTATAAACATTATTTGTTAAAGGAAATAGAAGAGTCGCCCTCGTCAGTTCGATCCACTCTTAGAGGACGTCTGGTCAAAAAAGAGAACGGGGAATTTGATGTCAGAATAGGCATCGAAACGCTTTCGGATCAATTGAAACTGGATCTAAAATCGGGAAAAATAAGAAAAATTTTTGTTATTGGGCAAGGAACTGCAGCTGTAGCTGCAAAAGCAGTTGAAATTGCAATTTCAACTCAATTAACTGGAATAGCAATCAGTGTTAAAGCTAAGCCTGCAACTGAACTTTCGGCTTTCGATTTAGTGTCTGACATGTCAGATACGTTAGTAGTTGCCATTAGCCAGTCAGGCACCACGACGGATACCAACAGGACCGTTCAACTGGTTAGAGATAGAGGCGCAAAAGTTATTGCCATAGTAAATCGCCGAAACAGTGATTTAGCTGATCGTGCCGATGGAGTTTTGTACACGTCTGACGGACGTGACATAGAAATGAGTGTTGCATCTACAAAAGCTTTTTACAGCCAAGTAGTAGCAGGGCACCTTTTAGCTTTTGCTATGTCTGAAGTTGTTTCAGCAAATGAAAATTCAGGTAAAGAAGAGATTCTTGAAGCTCTTAATTCTCTACCAGAGGCAATGGAAGAGTTGTTGGGTATTCGTGGACATATTTCAAAACTAGCTAATCAATTCGCACCGCCACGTCGCCATTGGGCGATAGTTGGAAGTGGCGGGAACGTCATAGCGGCTGAAGAGATAAGAATAAAACTTTCTGAGCTCTGTTATAAGTCAATTGCTTCAGATGTGATTGAAGATAAAAAACATATTGATTTGTCTTCCGAACCAATGATTTTAGTATGTGCCAATGGAATTACAGGCTCAACAGTTGATGATATTGCTAAAGAGGTAGCAATATTTAGGGCTCATAAAGCAGCACCTATTGTTATAACTGACTCTGAACCGAATAAATTTCCCGACGCTCTTGATGTTATTCCTATTCCTCCAACCCACCCTGATTTAGCTTTTATTCTTGCTACTATGGCCGGGCATCTTTTCGGGTATGAAGCCGCTTGTTCTATTGATAGTCAAGCTCAGCCCTTGCGTGTTGCGCATGCAGTGATTGAAAATCTTACAAACGATCGCCTTACAGCAAATATTGTTACTCCAAATGATGAAGTATTCGATTATTTGCGTGAAGATATTCGTAAGGTTTCAAATTTCTTTTTCGATGAGTTGCGAAATGGTCGTTTAAACGGTCATTTAGAGGCATCGACTTCTGTACGCCTAGCTTCCCTTTTACGTTATTCGCTGGGAGAGATACCGCTGGACTTGTATCAAATTGAGTTTGGAAGAGTTGGTACACCGTCTTTAGTTATAGATGAATTAGCTAAAGCTCTTGTATTAGCTATTGAAGAGTTAACAAGACCGGTTGATGCTATAAAACACCAAGCTAAAACTGTAACTGTTGGAATTTCCCGAAGCGATGAAAATTTGTTAAACATTTCTTTGGTTAAAAGAGTTTTGGAGACAGGGACTTCACGCGATTCCATTAGCTACGAGACATTGAAACTATTGGTTAGTTTAGATCTAGCAATTGATGAGGTTATCGGACATACCCGTTATCGGATTAGTGGGTTGGATGGAGATAAACCGACTTTGACAATTCTCGATAGAGCTGGTGTTTCGGTAGGAATTCAATCAAGAGTAGAGCGAGACCTGGAGTTAAGAGGAACTAAACATTGGGTTGCAATAAACAAAAAAGTTTTGTTAACCAAAGGTCTTAGAGATGAAAGAACGATTTTATTGATTCCAGAAGTTAAAGATGGTGAGACTACCGGAATCAATTTACTTCATATTTCGTTGCATGAAAATTTGGGTATTCAAGAGATAAGAACAGTTTTAAATGGGTATTACAACCGTTATGGAGCTATTCAGGATGCGGTTCGAGAAACCGAACCATCTTTTAGAGACGATTTTCTTGCTGAGCAAAGTGTTGAACAATTGTTGATTGATTCGGTTGACTCTGTTGCTGAAAGACTAAGACGGTTTGACTGATGATCAAGAATAGGATTTTGTTGTGATAGGAATCGGAGTTGATTTGGTTGATGTGGAGAGATTCCGTCGGGTTATTTCCCGTACTCCTGGGATTGTTTCTAGACTTTTCAGACCTTCAGAACGTGAGTATGCAGAAAAAGCCAACGATCCAGCAGAACGTTATGCAGCTAGGTTTGCCGCTAAAGAAGCAACACTTAAATCTTTGGGTTTGGGTTTGGGGTCAATGCCGATGTATGACATTGAGGTAGTCCGTGAATCTTCAGGTAAACCAACTTTGTTTTTGCATGGTAAAGCTTTTTTGCTATCTGAAGAAGCAGGTGTGACTCGTTGGGAACTTTCAATTACTCATACTGATAATTCAACTCTCGCAACAGTAGTTGCTTTATGAGTTTTATGACTGTGAAAGTAATTCTGTTTTGATTCCAATTGCGAGCGTAGAGGAGATACGAGCGATTGATCGATCTGCACAATTTTCCATGGAGGTTTTGATTGAAAGAGCTGGAGCAGCCGTGGCGCGATCAGCTTTAAGGGAACTTGGGGGCTCTTATGGGCGCAGGGTAGTAGTCGTTTCAGGAAAAGGTTTCAATGGAGAAGACGGCAAGGTAGCAGCAAAAAGATTGGAACGGAGAGGTGTGCGTGTCCAACTTATTAATGCCGACGAAGCTCCAAAAGAGTTACCAGATGTTGATTTGGTTGTAGATGCTGCATATGGAACTGGTTTAAAGAGACCGTATAAATCTCCTAAAACGAACTCGACTGTGTTATCTGTTGACATTCCTTCAGGGGTCGATGGAGATACAGGTTCTTCAATTGGTAGACCTTTTAAAGCAAAAAAAACTTTGACCTTTAATGCGCTTAAACCAGGGCATATTTTTTCAGATGGCGCTTATTTGAGTGGAGAGTTGGAGATTGTGGATATTGGTCTAGACACTTCTTCTTTGTCCTGTGGCTTAGTAACTATTGACGATGTGTCTAGATGGGTTCCGTCGCGTTCCGAGGAGTCACATAAATGGAAATCAGCTTGTTGGGTGATTGCCGGCTCGGAAGGAATGGAAGGGGCGGCGATACTGACAGTGAGTGCAGCGCAGAGGTCAGGAGCTGGCTATATTCGCTTTTCCTCACCTGAAGTTGAAATTCCAGAAGTTCCATTAGAAGCAGTCATATTTCCTGTGAAAACTGATTTGTCGATAGAAGAAAATGAGATAAGTCGCTTCAAATCATTTGTAATTGGTCCGGGTCTTGGAAGGAATCCGGATTTACTTGAAGGGATAAAAGGTTTGGTTAGCAGATTAAGATGCCCGGTAGTGCTTGACGGAGACGCGCTTTACGCATTTGATAAAAATGACTTTCCTGATAAATCTCAAATAATTATTACACCGCACGAAGGCGAATTTGAAAAAATTATGGGTAAAAAACCAACACTAGATCGCGTAGCCTCAGTCAGGAAGTGTGCAGAAGAAACTGGTTGTGTTGTTCTTCTTAAGGGACCCACAACAGTTGTTTCTGATCCAGAAGGAAAAACTCGAATTATAAATTCTGGAGATCAAAGGTTGGCTACTGCTGGTTCAGGAGATGTTCTAACGGGAATCATTGGGGCTTTTTTAGCAAGAGGAGCAGGACTTCTCGAAGCGGCTTCTTCCGGAGCTTATGTTCATGGTCAACTTTTAAATCGTTTGCCTTCAACAGGAGTTGTTGCAAATGATCTAGTTACTTGTTTAATCGAAACCCTTGTTGATATAGGGGTGGATAGAGAGCTTGGAGTTTATGATGAGACCAACTTGGGCTGAAATTGATTTAGAAATAATTTCGAGTAATACTTCTATTTTCTATGAGTTATTAGATGATTCGGTCGAACTTTGCGCTGTTGTCAAAGCTGACGGATATGGACATGGTGGTGTTGAAGTTGCCAGACAAGTTTTGGCTTCAGGGGCTACATGGCTTGCAGTAGCTTTTGTTGAAGAAGCAGCTGCCCTACGAAGTGAAGGTATAGAAGCTCCGATTCTCCTACTCTCAGAACCACGGCCAAATGAAATGAGAGAAGTTGTAGAACTTGGCGGTGTTCGTCCAGCTATATATACGAGAGCAGGAGTTGATGCGTTTTCTTCCGTTACTCATGAAGGAGCCCCAGTACATCTCAAAGTTGACACTGGGATGCATCGGGTTGGGGCTAGACCCAACGAAATAATTGAATTAGCTAGTTATATCGTCGAATCAGGACTCCAATTAGAAGGTGTTTTTACTCATTTCGCATTAGCTAGCACCCCGACGGATTCTTTTAATAGGAGTCAGATTGAACTTTTTGATCGGGTATTAGGAGATCTTGCGGACGCTGGGCACACTCCGCAGATAGTTCATCAGGCTAACACTGCTGCCACTTTAGAATGGCCTGAAACTCATCGTTCAATGGTTCGAGTGGGCATAGGTCTTTACGGGACTGAACCATCAAATTTTTTTTCCAAGAAATTTAAAGAACTTGGATTAGAACCCGCTGTTTGGTTGCGTAGTGAAGTGAGTCATTTGCAAACAGTGGAAAGTGGAGAAGGAGTTGGATACGGACATCGATGGAGGGCAAGTAAAAATACTCGAATAGCAACGATTCCAATCGGTTATGCTGATGGAATTTTTAGAGGTTGGTGGGATGGTGGCGAAGTCCTTATAGGGGGAAATCATTGGCCAATACGTGGTGTGGTGACAATGGATTCACTAATTGTTGAAGTCGACAAATCAATAAAAGTTGGTGACGAGGTGGTTTTATTAGGAGCACAGGGGGACAGTGTCCTAGCAGTCTCTGATGTAGCAGAATTATTAGGAACAATAGGATATGAAATCCTTACTTCACTAGGAGCTAGAATTCCTCGAAGGTATTAAGCCTGATGGGAAAAAAATTAAAAGTCCTACTTCTAGAACCATTCCATAGTGGTTCACATCAAGCATGGGCAGAGGGTCTTACAAAGCACACTCGGCATGATATTTCTCTCATTTCACATCCTGGTTCTTATTGGAGGTGGAGAGTAAGAGGGTCTGCTTTAACCATGGCTGAGAAAGCTCAAGAGATAGTTAATAAGAATGGCAAACCAGATGTTGTATTAGCAAGTGGGATGATTGATTTAGCAGCATGGTTGGGTTTCACGAAACGTTTTATTGGAGATCCACCAGTAGTTCTGTATCAACATGAAAACCAACTTACATATCCTGTGCCCTCAGGTCAGCCTCCAGATGGTTCAATGAAGTTCGTTAATTGGAAGAATATGGCCATTGCTGATCAAATTTGGTTCAATTCTGATTTTCACAAAGAAAGTCTTTTAGGAGCTTTACCAGAATTTCTTAAAAATGTTCCTGACATGTCGCATTCGCACCTTTTAAAGCAAACAATCGACAAAATGCGTGTTGTACCTGTAGGCGTTGAATTATCAGAAATAGAATATTCAGACAGTATTGGAGACCCTCCTTTGATTTTGTGGAACCATCGGTGGGAATATGACAAGAACCCTGAAGCTTTTATTGCATCTTTAAAAAAGCTTTATGAAGAAGGGGCTCAATTTAATTTTGCAGTTACTGGAGAAAATTCTCCTAAAGACTCTGAAGCAATAAAGTCACAATTTGGAAAATTAAGTGAATTTATAGTCAGTTCAGGTTATTTACCTAGGACGGAATACATTTCTTTACTATCTAAAACAGACGTAGTGGTTAGCTCCTCAATACACGAGTTTTTTGGAATTTCTATAGTTGAGGCACTGTCAGCAGGAGCTATTCCAGTTTTGCCAAAGCGTCTCAGTTACCCCGAAATTGTGCCAGAACAGTGGCATGATTTTGTCTTTTACTCGGATGATGCAATGACAGATTGCTTACGAGAAGTATTGAAAGATTTAGAGAATTATAAAAAAAATATTTCAGGGTTGGGAAAAGCAATGAGACGTTTTGATTGGGGAGAAGTAATCAAGGTTTATGATGACAGGTTGGAAGAGATTGTCAGCGACGGGTTTTGAATTTATTAAAGAGTTACTTTTAGAAAATAGTAAGTAAAAACGTTCAAGCAAATTAGCTGACTAAATCAAATGGCATGTACCGTCGATTTAATGAAGTTGCCAATTCAAGATATAAAAATAGGTCATTGGACTGATACAGAGGCTAAAACAGGGTGCACTGTTATTAGATTTCCAAAGAGTGTTGTTGCCTCTGGTGAAGTTCGAGGTGGGGCACCCGCCACCCGAGAGTTCGAGTTATTGGCTCCCGAACGAACAGTTGAAAATATTGATGCTGTAGTAATCTCAGGCGGTTCCGCTTTTGGTCTTGCGTCTTCTATCGGTGTTGTTGAATTCTTAGAAGAATTAGATATTGGTTTTCCCACCACGCAGGGAGTTGTACCGATTGTTGTAGGGATGTCTTTATATGACCTAGGAGTGGGAAGTCCATCAATTCGCCCTGGAGTTAATGAAGGAAGAATTGCTTGCTTAGACGGTGAAAATGATGAAATAGAAACTGGCAATATTGGTGCTGGGACCGGAGCGACTACAGGAAATTGGCGCGGTCAAGAGAATTTAAGTAATGGGGGTATAGGTATCGCTTCGGCGGAACTTGAAGGTGTGGTTGTTTGTTCTTTGTTTGCTGTTAATGCTGCAGGTGATGTAACTGATGGAAACATTTCAGAGCATCTTATTAAAGAAAGTTTCGAATTATCAACAAAAGAGGGAGCCTCAGAAGCAACTGAACTGATGAATACGACTCTTGGAGTAGTAATGACAAATTTATCTCTTACAAAGTCTGAATGTTTTCTTCTCTCGCAATCAAGTCACGACGGTATAGCACGGTCTATCTTTCCATCCCATACCAGAATGGACGGTGATGCTGTAGTAGCGATATCTACAAAACAATTGGATGCCGATTCTCGTAAATTCGACATAGCAAGAGCACTAAGCATATTTGTGACCGAGAAAGCTATTAGGCAAGCCTGTGTTTAATTGCATTTTGTAGTGCTTTAAATATAGGTAGTCTTTTGTTGTGTCTAAAACATTAAATCTTATTTCAAAAGAGGTTTCAGAATGCACGAAGTGTTCTCTAGCTACTCATAGAAAGCAACCTGTTTTTGGAACTGGTTCTGTTAATGCAGATTTGATGTTCATCGGTGAAGGTCCAGGTGCAGAAGAAGATCGTTTGGGAGTCCCTTTTGTAGGACGTTCTGGAAAACTTTTGGACACTCTTTTATTAGAAGAAATGAATATGAATCGGTCGTTGTGTTATATATCTAACGTCGTGAAATGTCGACCACCCGGAAACAGGGATCCCAAATTAGAGGAAATCGACTCGTGTCGCCCTTATCTTGAAAAACAAGTAGAGATAATTAAACCAAAAGTGATAGTTACTCTCGGAAATTTTGCTACGAGACTTCTTCTGGATACAAAAATTGGAATAACAAAATTACGGGGAGAAACATATGAATACTTGGGGTGTACTCTTATTCCTACTTTTCACCCCGCAGCTGCCCTTAGAGGACGAGCAGGTGTCATAGAAAATATGAGAGCTGATCTCTGCAAAGCAAAGGAAATAATCAATGGTTGAAGAAGAGGCAAATTTTACGTCTGCTATTTCAGCTAAAACATCTTCAGTAGAAGAAACACGTCACTTAGCGTCCTTATTGAAAAAAGTTTTTCAAGCAGGCGACGTAGTCGTTTTGTCTGGTGATTTAGGTGCTGGAAAAACTGCCTTTACTCAAGGTTTAGGTGTGGCTTTAGGAATTGAACACCCGATTACTTCCCCAACCTTCACTCTTGCCAACAAATATGATGGAGAACTTACTCTGAACCATCTTGATGTTTACCGACTCGAGCACTTTCAAGAAGTTGAAGAATTAGGTCTATCGGAGTTGATAGATAGTAATTCGTTGACCGTTATTGAATGGGGTGATGTGATCTCTTCAGTTTTGACAGAAGGGTATTTGGAAATTAGTTTAAGCCTCGGCACGAGTCTAGATGACCGCATTATCGAGTTTTTTCTAATAGGACAGCAATGGTTAGATAGAGAGGCTGAACTAATTGCTCTCGTGTCTTCGTTCTCAATGGAAATTAGAGGATAAAAATGTTGATTCTTGCTATTGAAACTGCGAGTTCTCAAGCAGGTTGCGCAATTGGTGGCCATGAGGGGGTGTTAGCATCAGCACACAGTGGTATTAACGGACGGCACGCAGAGAATATTTCTCCACAAATAGCGTTTATTAAAGAACAAGCTGGAATTAATTATTCTGAACTTGGCGCTATTGCGGTTGATATCGGACCTGGCCTATTTACAGGATTGAGAGTGGGTGTAGCAACAGCGGTCTCTATTGCACACGCTTTAACTCTTCCGGTAATAGGAATTTCAAGTTTAGACTTACTTGCCTTTCCAGCTAGATGGACGAGCCGATTGATTGTTTCGGCCATGGATGCAAGAAGGGGAGAATTATTTACCGCTCTGTTTCGACGAGTTCCGGGAGGAATTCAAAGAGTACGTGACGCAAATGTTTGCACGGCAGAAGACTTAGCTGCTGAAATACAAACTTTTGATGAGTCAATTTTATTGGTGGGCGATGGAGCACTTCGTTACGCGGAGGTTTTCGAAAGTCTTGGAAGAGTTGAATTAGCAGAACAAGGATTGGCCCACCCCAGTGCAAGAGCGATGGTTCAGCTTGCTCATGCTCGTGCAATGCGTGAAGAGTTTGTTCAACCTTGGGACCTTGAACCAATTTATTTACGTAAACCTGATGCAGAAATTAATTGGTCAACCAGAAATAATTCTAAGTGATCGTATGGTCGGGGAAATAGAAATCAGAAACGCAACCAATGATGATGTCGGAAAAATATTATCAATTGACAACACAGTTTTTTCAACTGCATGGTCTCCCAGTTTTTTACGCCAACAACTATGTTCTGAAAAGTGTTCACACCGAGTGATAGAGAAAACTGACACAATAATAGGGCATTCTGGTTTGATTCGACTTCATGATGAAGGGCATGTAACCACAATGGCGGTGAGTCCTAAAAATCAAGGGTTTGGATTAGGGAGTTTGTTATTAGCAGATCTTTGCAGTTCAGCAATTGATTTAAATCTCGCAACAATCACTCTTGAGGTAAGAGTTGGCAATTTGAAAGCTCAGAATTTGTACCAAAAATTTGGTTTCGTACCCGCTGGGGTTCGACCTAATTATTACAGTGACACAAGTGAAGATGCTTTGATTATGTGGTTAAGTGATCTATTTGATGAGAAAGTTCAACAAACTATTCAAGAAACTAAGGAAAAGTTTTTATTAACGGGAGTGAAAAATGGCTGATCTTATATTGGGTATCGAAACCTCCTGTGACGAGACAGCAGCAGCAGTTGTGGAATCTTCTAAGTTGATCCGTTCTTCAATAGTAAGTAGTCAGGTTCATCTACATGAAAGATTTGGTGGTGTGGTACCTGAAATAGCTAGTAGAGCTCATGTTGATTTGATAGTTCCTGTAGTAGCAGAAGCCTTGGTTGCTTCAGGATTAGAGGGGAGTCAAATTGAAGCAGTTGCTGCAACAGCAGGCCCAGGTCTTGTGGGTTCATTATTGGTGGGAGTTAGCTCGGCTAAAGCACTAGCAACAGTTTGGGATGTTCCATTTATTGCAGTTAACCACCTAGAAGCTCATTTGTATGCATCTTTTTTAGAAGATCCAGATCTTCAATTACCACTTGTTTTTTTACTTGTTTCTGGAGGTCATACGTTACTTGTTTTGATGGAAGAACAAGGCAAATATCGCGTGTTGGGATCGACACTTGATGATGCAGCTGGGGAAGCTTTCGACAAGGTTGCCCGATATTTAGGACTTGGTTATCCTGGTGGCCCTGCTATTGATAATTTAGCTTTAGAAGGCGATAGATCTGCTTTTAAATATCCACGTTCTTTAGTACAAGAAAATCCTGCAACTTTGCCAGATGACAGAAGGTTCGCTTTTTCTTTTAGTGGCTTAAAAACGGCCGTAGTAAATCATGTTAATTCAAATCCTGATGTTGCTACTGAAGACGTTGTGGCATCTTTTCAAGAAGCAGTTGTAGATGCATTGGTCACGAAACTTAAATGGGCACTTGATTCGACAGGAGTTGAAGCAGCTTGTCTTGGCGGCGGAGTGGCAGCCAATTCACGTTTGCGAGAGAGATTTATGGAAGTTTGTGATTCAAATGGGGTAAAAGGCTGTCTCCCTTCAAAAGCTATGTGTACAGACAATGCTGCTATGGTTGCGGCTGCCGGGTACTGGAGGCTCAAAAAAATGGGTCCAAGTCCTCTAAATACGGGCGTGAACCCGAATTTAGGCTTGGTTTAAGCCTGATACGTAAGTTTTGCGCGATAAACAGGCAAAAAAGTTGGAATTACACACATTTAAGACGTATCGTTAGCAGTCGAATAAAGAGAGTGCCAAAAAGAATTGTTTTAAAATCAATGAATTTTGGCACTAAAAACAAAGAATCGGAGTTTTTTATGAACCTTCAGCCTCTTGAGGATCGTATTGTGGTCCGTCCTGGCGAATCAGAAGAGACCACTGCAAGTGGTCTTGTAATACCTGATACAGCAAAGGAAAAACCACAAACTGGTGAAGTGCT
>MDTB01162329.1_pt1 | contig 12154 bp, 11 predicted proteins | sample 811161 | NCBI WGS metagenome assembly MDTB01 (sample SAMN05326650, study PRJNA326480) | marine metagenome | isolation source: seawater | place: Mediterranean Sea | collected 2009 | reverse complement strand
TCGACTTGGTTTGCCAAGAATTAATATTGTTCCTGCTCAGATTTTTGATAAATATGCTAGTCAAAATATGCAAATGGGATTACGCCCTGAAAATATTCTTCAAGGCGCGGGTAGAGAAGCTCAGATTACCCGAGTGGAACATCTTGGGGATCAGACCAGATTACATTTAAAAATAGATCGATATGAAATAATAACATTGGCTTATAGCCAAGAAAAATATAAAGCGGGTTCTTTAATGAAAATAAAAGTACAAAATCCTCTGTATTTTGATGAGTATGGCAATCGTGTAACTTAAGGAGTTTTTTGTTATGAATCAGTTTGTGAATCAAACCCAATCATTGGTAGTAGAAGCTATCGATGGTCTTATTAAAACAAGCGGCGGAAAGCTAACGCGGTTAGATGGTTATCCTCATATCAAGGTCGTCGTAAGAAGTGATTGGGATAAATCCAAGGTAGCGATTATTTCAGGTGGAGGATCTGGTCATGAGCCAGCTCATGCAGGTTTTGTCGGCAAAGGTATGCTAACCGCAGCGATATGCGGTGAAGTATTTGCTTCTCCATCTGTTGATGCGGTGCTGGCTGGGATTTTGTCGGTGACGGGTGAAGCTGGGTGTCTCTTGATAGTTAAAAATTATACTGGTGATCGTTTGAACTTTGGGCTTGCCGCAGAAAAAGCGAGAGAACTAGGGCTAAAGGTCGCTATGGTAATAGTTAATGATGATGTTGCACTGCCCGACTTACCTCAAGCGCGAGGCATCGCTGGAACCCTTTTTGTTCACAAAATAACTGGTGCATTGTCAGAGAAAGACTCAGATTTGAAAAATATATACAGCGTGGCGCAAAAGGTTATTTCCACTACTTTTTCGATTGGTATGTCTCTAGACACATGCAGTATTCCGGGTTCTTTAAAAGAAGATCGAATTGCTGATGGAAATGCAGAGTTAGGCCTTGGAATTCATGGTGAAGCAGGCGCCGAACAGGTAGAGTTATCGAGTGCTCAGTCTGCAATGAAGATGGTAATAGAAAGGTTATTACCTTTTGCAAAATCAGACCAATTAATTGTACTTTTAAATAATTTGGGAACGACAACGACACTGGAAATGTCTATTTTGGCAAATGAATTGGTTAATTCATCGCTTGGGCAGAATATCGCCATGGTTATTGGACCTGCGTCAATGATGACTTCGTTAGATATGCATGGTTTTTCGGTTTCACTATTAATTTTGTCTGAAGAAAATAAAAGATGCTTAGAGTATCCCACCGATTTATCAAGCTGGCCAGGAATACAGTCGCTAAAAAAATCATCACTTTTGGATCTTCCGAGTGGATTAAATCTGGTCAAGTATCTGCCTTCCTTCAATGATGAAAATCGTAAAGTCATCGAAAGGTGCTGTAATGTGTTTATAAAAGCGGAAAAAATATTAAACGAGCTCGATGCAAAGTCAGGAGATGGAGATACTGGAAGTACTCTTTGTAAGGCGGCAGTTTCTTTAAAAAAATCCATATATGTCATGCCATTAAACGATTTATCTAACTTATTTAGAGCTATTGGGCAAGAGTTATCCAAGTCGATGGGGGGGTCTTCAGGAGTTATTCTAGCTATTTTTTTTAGTGCTTCTGGAGACGCTTATAATAATGGAAAAAATCTTCGGGACGCTCTTATCGAGGGCCTGAAAAGAATCGAGGAGGTTGGTGGAGCGATAAAGGGGGATCGAACTATGATTGACGCCTTAGAACCAGCTTTAGAGAAGCTTGATAGGGGCATTAGCGAGGCAGCGAAAGCGGCACGGGCTGGTGCTGATAAGACGTCAGCCATTGGTCAGGCAAGGGCAGGCAGGTCAGCATACGTACCTGTGGGCAACCTTCTAGGGAACAACGACCCTGGTGCAGAAGCTGTAGCGTTGCTTTTTGAGGCGTTGGTAAGTATTAACTGAATTAGTTTTTTACAAGTTTGGGTATTAAAAATAATTATAATTAAAAGGATTAAACGATGAAAAACATTAAGGGACCGGGCCTCTTTCTTGCTCAGTTTAGCGGAGATGAACATCCATTCAATTCTTGGGATGCTATAACAAAATGGGCTTCTGATTGTGGTTATAAGGGTGTGCAGGTCCCGAGTTGGGATAAACGGTTGATTAATCTTGATTTAGCTTCATCATCGAAAGATTACTGTGACCAATTTCAGGGTCAAGCCAAAGAAAATGGGGTTGAGGTAACTGAACTTTCTACACACCTTCAAGGCCAATTAGTCGCAGTGCATCCAGCTTATGACATTGCTTTTGACGGGTTTGCAGATGAGTCTGTCCGAGGAAATCCGGTTGCAAGACAAAAGTGGGCAGTTGAACAGTTAATCAAAGCGATAACGGCATCAAAAAACATGGGTATCAGAAATCATGCAACATTTTCTGGAGCTCTCGCCTGGCCATATGTATATCCCTGGCCACAAAGGCCAAATGGGTTAGTTGATTTGGCTTTTGATGAACTTGCCAAGAGATGGTTGCCAATTCTCAATCATGGCGATGAGCATGGAGTGAACATTTGTTTTGAGATTCATCCCGGTGAAGATCTGCACGATGGGGCCTCTTTTGATATGTTTTTAGAACGGCTCGATAATCATCCTCGGTGCAATATGCTTTACGATCCGTCGCATTACCTCCTACAATGTCTTGACTACGCTACTAACATTGACGTTTATAAAGATCGAATAAAAATGTTTCATGTTAAGGATGCTGAATTTAATCCTAATGGTCGTCAAGGGGTCTACGGTGGATTTCAGCCTTGGATTAACAGGGCTGGTCGTTTTCGTTCGTTGGGTGATGGGCAAATTGACTTTGGTATTATCTTTTCAAAAATGGCGGCCAATGGTTTTGATGGGTGGGCGGTAGTGGAGTGGGAGTGCTGTTTGAAACATCCAGAGAGTGGGGCAAGAGAAGGTGCTAAATTTGTTTCTGAAAATATAATACGAGTCACTGAAAAAGCTTTTGACGATTTTGCTGAGAGTGGCGCTGATAGTGTTGCAAATCAAAAAATGATTGGTATCGCATTATGAGTAGTAGAATTAGACTGGGAATGGTTGGAGGTGGCGATGATGCATTTATCGGAGAAGTTCATAGAATTGCCTCCCGAATCGATGATTGTTTTGAGTTAGTTGCGGGTGCGTTTTCTTCTTCTCCGGAAAGATCGCATTCATCTGGATTGAAGCTAGGTATTCGCTCTGATCGTATCTATGATAATTTTCAAAAAATGGCTGAACGGGAATCCGCTATAGATTGTGGAATTGAAGCTGTATCAATTGTCACTCCAAACCATTTACATTATGAAGTGGCTTGTACATTTTTAAAAAAGGGTATTCATGTCATCTGCGATAAACCATTAACATCTAACCTGAGTGATGCTGAAAATTTAGTTCGTGTTGTAGAGGAATCTAGTGGGCTATTTATGTTAACGCATAACTACACTGCTTATCCAATGGTTAGGCAGGCAAAAGAAATGGTATTGAATAGAAAAATAGGAAATGTGCGCCTCATTCAAGTGGAATATCCACAGGAGTGGTTGACAGAATACAATGATTCCAAACAGGCAGATTGGCGAACAGATCCTTTTCGATCGGGTCCTGGTGGCTGTATAGGTGATATTGGAACTCACGCCTATAATCTTGCATGTTTCATAACAGGTCTTAATCTTGAGAGCCTTTCTGCAGATATTCATACATTTGTCCCTGGTCGTCTAGTTGATGATAATGCACACGTGTTGCTGAGGTTTGCAGGAGGGGCAAAAGGAATTCTTTGGGCAAGTCAAGTTGCGCCCGGGCATGAAAATTCACTCAAAATAAGAATTTACGGGGATAAAGGTGGTTTGCAATGGTCGCAGGAAGATCCAAATTACCTCTGGTATAGCCCTTTGGGAGAATCTAAAAGGTTGATTACCAGAAATGGTTCGGAGGCAGGCGAGCGGTCTCAGATCGTAAGCAGAATACCAGGTGGGCATCCGGAAGGGTACTTGGAGGCTTTTGCGACCATTTATCAAGAGGCTGCGAAGATTATCAATGAGAATCGCATTTGTTTGCAGAGTGTTGAGGAGAGCAATCTTCCCTCTGTTTATGATGGCCTCAGAGGAATGCAGTTTATTGATGCATGCATTCGTTCGTCAAAAGAAGATGGTTCGTGGATTCATTTGATTAATTGAACAAAACGAAATGAGTTTTGTAGTTCCGGGCTACTCTATACGAAATACCGAGTGATTGAAAAAAATTCAATGAAAGCGCTGTTTGAATAATTCAATAGATGATCGAAACCCTGTCTCAAAGTCACCATCGCCGTTGTGATATACGCTCTCAAAAGAAATGACACCGTCATATTTATCGTTGCGAAGAGCATTTGCTATAGGTTCAAAAAGGTGAGCCAGTTGACCGTCTCCCATTTTTTTTACTTCAAGTGTTGCGCGAGGGCTATCCACCCTGACGTCCTTGATATGGATGTGTCCGAGATAGCCATCACGGACCTCTTCATATCCCTCAGGATATGCATTTTCATGACACCAGCAACTATTGGCCGGATCCCACAATACCTTTAATGCGTCCTTCGCATTCAGATCATCAATTAGTTTTTTTGCAGTATAATTAGAATTCACCATGGTACCATTTCCAGTCTCAATAACTAGAGTCAGGTCCTCTGACCGTGCAAGTTCTACAGCGGGTGCAATCAAAGGCGGCAGACTCTCCCATGCACCTTGTTTTACATTCCATTTTTCTGCACCATTTGAACCCCACAAAATTTGCTCTTTTCTTGAAGACATTATTCTCACCAGCGGAGATTTGACTTCATGTGCCATCTCAATAACTCGTTTAAGATCATCCATGTGTTTTTGGTGTTCCAAGTCACCCGGTCTATTACTCATACTAAGACCAGCAAAAATATGGCGTGATAAACAAGATACTGGCTTTCCATAATTTTCAAGGAGAGACTTGATTATGTTGATCTGGCGTTTTGAGTGATCACCAACCTCTTTCCCATCAATGAACTGAAGTTCTGCATACTCAATATCGAATTCATTCATAACATTTAACGCGTGCCGCAGATTTTGACTAATACCATCACAGATAACTCTTAGTTTCATTCATTTATCCTTATCAGTTTTACGATGAAGTTCAGTCCCAACAATTTCTTCAATGACCTTGGTAACAATCCAATTGTCGCCTTCTGGATATTTAGTTTTTCCCGCATGAAAAAGTTGCATGGCTGTTGATGCCATATGGAGCGGCACGCCGAGATTCTGTGCGAGATCAAGAGAAATACTAAGATCTTTGTGCATCGTTGAAATGTGGCTACCAGTTCCCTCAAATTTCCTATCTATAATATTTTCCAGAGACGTATTGGTTATATCGCAACCAGCCCCTGAGGAGGAAAAAACATTAAGTAGTACGTCTCCATTTATACCCGCTTTTGCCGCCAGCACCGAAGCTTCGAATGTTGCTGAGAAAATAGAACCTATTAGTGATTGCAGGCAAGCCTTAACAGTTTGTCCTTCACCAGGAATTCCTCCCACCCTATGAATAGTTTTGGAAACTGCATTCATTGCAGGTTCGACCTTATCCAAGGCTTCTTTATTGCCCGCCGCCATAAGAGTAAGAGTTCCACTCTGTGCTCCGGGGAACCCTCCACTGACGGGGCTATCGATCAGATTGATCCCAGTCCGTTGCATCATAGCACCTAGTGCGTGAGCTTCGGAAGGTTTGATTGTTGCTGTAAGGATAATAGTAGTTCCTGGCTTCATATGCTTAACCAAGCCTTCTGAACCAAATATGATGGATCTCGCTTGATCTCCATTCATAACCATTATGAACACAACATCCGAATTTAGAGCCACTTTCTTGACTGATGAGGCTGGCTCACCGCCCAGCTCAGCAAAATTTTTCATTCGGGCAGATGAAAGATCAAAACCAGTGGTGAAAAATTTGGCATCTATCAGATTTTTTGCCAATCCACTACCCATATCGCCTAAACCAATCACACCTACTCGCATTTTCCCCCCTAGCTAGAAATTTAAAAGATGCAACACGAAAAATTTGGATAGATCAGGATTAGTAATTGGCTTTACATTTTTGTACTGATGAAGACTGATCAACCTGTAGACCTGCTAAAGTGAAGATCTAAAAACAACATCAAAGAAAATTTGTGATATATATATGCATATACTATACATAAAATATGGCTTAGTCCAATAAACTTGAGTGGTAGTGAAATTACAAATCGGTTTATTAAAAATTATATAATCTGCAGGGATTATCAACTAATATTTTTTTCTGAAGTTCCTCGTCTCTGGTTAATAACGGAACTAAATCTACAAGATCGCCATCATTTGGCATAAACTTTTTAATGTTGGGATGAGGCCAGTCGGTTCCCCACAATACTCTCTCAGGGGCAACATACAGCAACTCCTGTCCAAATGGTATAGCGTCATAAAATGGCGGTCCACCCGATGAAATTCGCTCGGCACCACAAATTTTGACCCACCAGTTTTCAAGTTTGAGAGATGATTTTAAAATGCTGAACGCTTTTTGATTAATTCCTAAAGATGTTGGAATACGCCCCATATGATCTATAATAATTTCGATATCTAGTTTGAGGAAAAAATTTTCGAACTTTATTATATCTTCGGCGTTGACATGAACCACAAGATGCCAGTTCAATGTTTTTATTTTTTTTATTACATTTAGAACCGTGTTTAGGTCAGGGGATCCACCTAAGTGCGTAACGAAATTAAAACGAACACCGCGCACGCCTCCATCATGTAGATCTTTAAAATCACTCTCCGAGAAACTATCGTCTGCTATACAAACACCCCTATAATTTTTCTTATTATATGAAATTGCATCCAGCATCGCCGTATTGTCGGTACCGTGACAACTTGCTTGAACTATAACTCCTCTCTCAATACCTAGAAAGTTATGTAATTGAAAAAGTTTATTTTTAGGAGCTTCCGGGGGGTGGTATGTAGAGTTCCTATGATATGGAAACTGATCATGCGGACCGAAGACATGACAATGAGTGTCACATGACTTTTCAGGCATCTTAAAAAATGGTTTTCGAGTGTTAGGGTTAGGTGGTAAGCAAGATTTTTTCCCAAAAAGTATGGCCTCTTTATCCATTTAACTTAATGCTTCCCAGTCCAAACTTCAGTGGGGATGTAAACTTGGCCACTTGAAATCAGTCTTGCCGTACGAACGAGTGCAACTCGATCGATTTCTAAATTATTACCTGTATCAGAGACTGATAGTTGTAAATCAAAACTACCAGAGGGATGTTCGATTGACAAATACTTTAGTTTTCCTGATGGAACATTGGCAATAAAATGTGCCGGACTTTCCGGGAAAATAACTGCTGTAGCAACTGAAATGGCACCTAATACTCCTATTGCCTCATGACATGTCCATGGAATGAAAGTTCTGGTCATTATTGTACCCCCATAGCATGCCTCTGACACGATACACATTTTCGGAACAGCCTTATGAGACACATTACCAAGTCCCATCTTTTTACCGCAAACCAGTCTTAGGTCTTCAATTTTTTGTTTTAATATTTTGTGTGTATTGAGGGTCTTGGGGGATTCTTTACCTGAAATCCCCAGTTCGTCCGCCAATATGACGACTACTGGCATCCCATTATCTATGCACGACACATTGACCCCGTCGACCCTATCACGGGGACTACCTGTAGGAAAAAGCTTACCACAGATTGAACCTGCGATTTTTTCATATTGGCAAAGTATTGGTGATCCGGTTCCAAAAACACCATCGATTTTAGTGTCTCCATTATAAATGGGTTTCCCATTCCTAATGAAAAAGTGCTGGGAACAGAACTTTCCACTATTTGTCATAAATATTCTGACATTGGCTTCGTTGCCGTCGACTTTTAGTAGATCGGTCTCAAGTCCATACGGTCCAACAGCAGACAAAATATTACCACAGTTTGGTGTTTCATCGAGGCGTTCGTCTCCGACGATTGCCTGAATAAAGGTGAAATTTAGATCACAATCATGTGTCGATGATTTTTCGATTATCGCAATTTTTGAGGTTAATACATGACCACCACCTAAACCATCTATTTGGCGGGGATCCCCGTAAGCTCCCATTACCCACTTCAAAACTTTGTCTCTTAGCAAAACATCTCGTGGGAGGTCGGAAGAATGAAAAAAAATTCCTTTTGATGTTCCTCCTCTCATTTGAAGAAAGGGAATAGATGTTTGAGAAGACATTTATACCGTCATTTGTTGTTCGAGTTTATGCATCACCTTCATGGCTGGAAGACAGCTATGTACGCTACTTTTTGGTTCCCTCCCTTCTTTGATAGATGCTACAAATTCCCGGTCAATTAATTCTATTCCATTTGATGATACAGCAATATTGCTTAAGTCTATTGGAATCCCATACCCATCTTCAAGTTGATCATATTGGGCTACGAAAGTACCTGTGTTTCCGATATACCTAAATACACTTCCGAGCGGGCCATCATTATTGAACGATAAGGATAAGGTACATATTTTCCCAAGACATGTTTTCATGATAATGGACATATCTAAAGATATACCAAGTTTTTTATCTCTTTGTCCCTGTATTCCATATATTTCGACAATATCCTCTCCAGTTTGATACATAAACAAATCAATAGAGTGACATGCATGGTGCCATAGAAGATGATCGGTCCATGTTCTTGGTTCACCTTTCGCATTTATATTGGTCCGTCTAAAAAAGTATGTTTGTATATCCATTTGCTGAATTATGTATTCTCCAGCCTTAACTTTATTATTAATAAATTGATGAGAGGGATTAAAACGCCTCACATGGTCAACCATGGCAACTAAACCAGTTTCCTTTTGTTTAGCGCAAAGCAACTCCGAATGTTCCAAATTGTCTGCCATTGGTATTTCAATTAAAACGTGTTTTCCGAAATCCATGGCATTCATGCCATGAAAAAAGTGGTCTGGTGTCGGCGTCGCTAGAATAACTGCATCCAAATTTTCTAATTCGAGCATTTCGTCAACATTTTGGAAAGTTTGATTAACACAAAATTTTTGGGCTGTCGCATCAAGTCTCTTTAAATTACTATCCGATATGGCTAATACGTTTGCACCATTAATATTTTCAAATGCCTCTAGATGCTTAGTACCAAAGGCTCCACAAGCACCTGCGATGCCAAAATTAATTTCATTTGTCATTTTTTTCTAATGACAAATTGGTTAATAACTGAACACCATAAGCAGTATTCGAAACAGGTACATGATAGAAGCGATATAATTCTTCTACACGTTGAGAAAGGGAACCACGCATAACATTCCACATAATCATTTCGATTCCTTCGGATCCTGCCTCTCTCATAAATTGGGTATGAGTAAGCTGATTATTTTTTAATGGGTTAGAAACGAGGTTATCAAGGAATTCGGTATCAAACTTGCTGTTTATTAAACCCGCTCGCTCTCCTTGCAGTTGATGTGATAGTCCTCCGGTACCCCAGATCATGACATTAATGTCATGATCGAAACTTTCAATTGCATGTTTTAGAGCTCTGCCTAGTTTGAAACATCTTTTAGCCGTGGGTTGTGGATACTGTATGACATTCACACATAAAGGAATTACTTTTACAGGCCATTTAAGAGGCCGATCAAAGGCGACCGATAAGGGAACAGTGAGTCCGTGATCGACGGGCATTTCATTACAAATCGAGATGTCAAATTCATTTAATACGAGTTCTTCAACGATATGCCATGCAAGCTCTGGATACCCAAAAATTGTCGGAATATTTCTTGGTCCATATCCTTCGTCGGCGGGCATAAAATTATCAGACACGCCCACTGTGAATGTTGATATATGATTAAGTGAAAATGCTGAGGCGTGGTCATTATAGATAATAACAACAACATCTGGCAGATTATTTTTATACCAATCCCGGACAGGAATTAATCCCTTGAAAACTGGTTTCCAATAATCTTCATCTTGTTTTTTCTGATCGATAGCTGCACCGAGGGCAGGAATATGTGATGTGCCCATCCCATTTTTAATCTGCCCCATTCAACTTTCCTTTTTATGCCTATTATTTTCAATTGAACGCCCACCATCTAACATCATGTTTTGGAATTCTTCAAAAGTGATTTTGTCTTCTGACATAAAGGCTCCAACGTGTTGCATAGTTAACCCATCGAATGCTGCTATTTTAAAGGTGTAGTAAATATTTCCACCAAGACGTAACATTTCTAACCAGTTTCTCTCCAGTACGGCCTGTTTTTGTTCAGCCGTTACTTTATATTTGTCAAGATACTGGGATTCGCAACGTTTAAAAGATTCTCTGTTTTCCTTTTTATTAAGTGACATACAAAACATATTTAAATGATATCCTAGTATGTAATGTTTTCCATCCTGAATGTATGTCCCAGGTATAGTATCATAATCTCTATTTTTCATAAAAAATCCGCCTTTTTATGAGGCCGAATGCATCTATTTTGCTTAGCTGTTGGAATTCTTTCACCATAGATATATCGCATACCAAATTAGGTAGAGCATAATCTTTTAAGTATTCAATATCTAGCTAATTTTTATGGATTCGATACTCTATTCTAGTAAAAATCAGTTAGGCTATTTGTAAACCAATTTTGTATCTTTCTTCATCCATTTTTTTTTTAAAAAACGGGCGTATACAAAAGTCGTTCGTGGTATGTAAAAGTAAGAGGTTCTTCGGATAGGTGTCTTCCACTCTTTAATTCTAAACATTCCAAATGTTATTAATAATAAATGAGCTAATGTAAGCATAAGAAACATGGAATTGGGACGGTAAATCTCCATTAAAGCCGCGGCGAGGTACGGACCGATTATTGCACCAATTGCAAATATAAAAATTAACGATGCGGCTAGATCAACGTAAAAATCATCATTTGCCAAGTCGTTAGCATATGCAGAGGAAATTGAAAATATGGGAAATGTAGTCATTCCAAAACAAAAAGAAAGGAAATATATAACGCCAGCTTGTTGTGCCGAAATAACTGCTATAATTGTCGATACGAGAGCAGCGCCTCCAGACAAATAAATCAGAATCCAGCGGCGATCAAATTTATCAGCTAAAAAGCCAATCGGAATTTGAATAACTGCACCGCCAAAAAAACCTGAAGCTAAAAATAATGCAACTTGCGTTTGTGAAAAACCAATCTCTAATCCGAACAATGGTCCTACCATTCTGAAAACTGACGCAGCCAAACCGCCTACTAACACTCCGAAGCCTGCTAATGGAGATAGATGGATTGTTTTTAATATACTAAGTCTTGGGGGTTTTAACATTATTGGCGGGGTTTTTGACGTCAACATAATTGGAAATAAGCATGCGCAAAATATCAGTGCTAAGACGTTATAGCCCATAAATGATGCGGGCACTATATAGCCAATCATAAGTTGTGCAAAAACGCTCGCGCTAACATCGACAAATCGGTAGGCACCGACGATTTTTCCGCGATTTGAGTTTTCAACAGTAGCGTTCATCCAAGCTTCAATTACTGTATATGTTCCTGCGATCGATACTCCAGCAATGACGCGCAATACGCTCCAACACCATGGATCAACAAGTATTGGATGTGATAGACAACTTATGGTTGCTAAGCTCGTGAATATTGCGAATGATCTTATATGTCCCACAAGTCCCATTAATCTGGGTGCGACCCAACATCCAAAAAGGAATCCAATGAAGTGTGAAGAACCGAGCAAACCGATTTCTGAATTTGTAAACTCGTAGATTATCCCCGACATAGCATCAAGAGGTCCCAGAGCGCCCGAACCCAACTGCATGAGCGAAATCGAAAGCAATAAAGTCACAAGAGAAAAAATTGTTCTCATATTGTCTTGATTTCTCCTGGGAAGAAAAAAAAAGAATTCTTCTATTTTAATTAAACAGATTTGTGAATATTTTTTAATACAGTTTGGCGTTTGAGCTATGAGAAATTTCCGAGACCCTTACACTAATCTTTTCCACCTGTAACTTTAAAGGAAACAAAATTTTGAAACAAATTAAGTAAAAAATTTATCTTTTAACCAAATCTTGGTATTTTAAGGGTTTGGGTGTTGAATTTGAAGCACTATCGCCTATACTAGGCTCTATGGGAAGCGTTCGATTTAAGCAAC
>MDTB01116053.1_pt1 | contig 12154 bp, 11 predicted proteins | sample 811161 | NCBI WGS metagenome assembly MDTB01 (sample SAMN05326650, study PRJNA326480) | marine metagenome | isolation source: seawater | place: Mediterranean Sea | collected 2009 | reverse complement strand
TTTATTGCTTTTTTGTTTGTTTTCTTTTTAACCAAAATTTCTTCACCAGAATTAATTAATGTTTTATCAATTCCTTACTTCAAAGAGTTTTATATAAATATAGGTTTTTATTACTTAATTTTTGGTGCATTTGTAATAGTTGGTGCTTCTAATGCTGTTAATTTAACAGATGGATTAGATGGACTGGCTATCGGACCTATTATGATAACTGCATTATCATTTTGCATGATTGCTTATTTTTCAGGTAATTTTATTTATGCCAGTTATCTAAAAATTCACTTTATAAGTGGTGCAGGAGAGCTAGTAATTATTTGCGCTGCCTTGATTGGATCAGGTTTAGGTTTTTTATGGTATAATGCACCCCCAGCAATGATATTCATGGGCGATACAGGTTCTTTATCAGTTGGAAGTACAATTGGTGCAATAGCAGTGGCAACTAAACACGAGATAATACTTGCTATAATTGGAGGTTTATTTGTACTTGAGACTGTATCGGTAATGATGCAAGTTATCTCATTTAAGTTAACGGGAAAAAGAATATTTAAAATGGCGCCTCTGCATCATCACTTTGAACAAAAAGGGTGGTCAGAACCAACTATTGTAATAAGATTTTGGATAATATCTATAATTTTAGCATTAATTGGATTAGCAAGTTTAAAGTTAAGATGATTTTCAATAGATTAGTTGATTATAAGATTTTAGTTGTTGGTCTAGGTATTTCTGGAATGTCTTCAGCTATTAAATTACAATTATCTAAAGCTAATGTAGTCTGTTGGGATGATGACGAAGCTAAGAGAAAAAAAGCAATAAAAAGAAATTTAAAGATTGAAAAGTTAGATGATATTAATTTTAAACAAATTAATTTAGTTTTACTAAGTCCAGGTATACCGTCTACCGGAAAAAAAAAACATTTAGTAGTAAAATTAGCAGTCAAATATAATTGTAAAATAATAAGTGATTTAGAATTACTAGAATATACATCGCGGAAAATTAAAAAAATTGGTGTTACTGGAACAAACGGAAAATCAACTACTAGTAAGATGATTGAACATATTATTAAAAATTCAAAGAAGAATGTTCATTTAGCAGGTAACATCGGTATACCTGTTGCTGATCTCGAATTAAATAAATCTAAAGAAAGTCCAATTTTAGTTATCGAAGCCTCTTCATTTCAATTGGAAAGGGTAATTAAATTAAGGTTTGATATAGCTTTGGTTTTAAATCTATCGGAAGATCACCTTGATAGACATTTTTCTGTTGAAAAATACTTGGAAGCAAAAAGCAATATATTTAATAATCAAAATAAATATGATTATTCTATCGTTTGCATAGATGATAAAGTTTGTGAAAATCTTGCAAAAGAATTGAAATGTAGTCATAAATCAAAAATTGTTGAGATTAGTACTAATCAAAAACTTTCTAATGGAATATTTTTGAAAGAAACAAAAAATAAATTAAATATTTTCAATGAAATTGATAAAAAAAAACTAGAAATTAAAAAGTCAGACATTAAATTGTTTGGTTCACATAACAATCAAAATATTTTAGCTTGTTATACAGTCTGTAAAATACTTAATATTGAAGATTCTAAATTTTTAAAAGGAATAAGTAATTTTGATGGTTTGGAACACAGACTTGAAAACTTTAAAAATTTCCAAAACGTATGTTTTTTTAATGATAGTAAATCTACAAATTTAAATTCTTCAAAAGTAGCATTACGTTCTTTAAAAAATATTTTCTGGTTGGTAGGGGGAAGATCAAAAATTGGAGGACTTATTGGTATTGATAATTATCTTAGAAATGTTAAGAAAGCATTTATTTTCGGTGAAGCAAAAAAAGAATTTTCAGAAACTTTATACAATAAAATTGAAATTGAGCTATTTGACGACTTAAGTAAAGCTTCGGAAGCAGCCTTTTCTCAAGCATTACGAATTAATCAAAAAGTAAACATAGTATTGTCTCCTGCATGTTCTTCATTTGATCAGTTTAAGAACTTTGAAGAAAGAGGCAGTGAATTTAAAAAAAATATTAATAATAAAATCTCAAATTTAATTGAATAAAAATATATTAAAAATTGGGCTATGGTGGAATTCATTAGACAAATGGATTTTATCCTCAACTTTTATTTTAATTATAATTGGTATTTTTTTAATTCTAACAAGTACCGATGCATTCATAAGAAGGAATGAAATTAACAATAATTTTTTATTTACAAAACATCTATTATTAGTTCCTATAGCGAGTTTAGTCATATTATCAACTTCAACGCTTTCAATTAAAAACCTAGTTTCTTTTTCAATTTTTATATTTCTTGTTTTTAGTATTTTATCTATTGTTCCTATAATCGAGAATAATTCAGTAAAAGGAGCGTCTCGTTGGTTATATTTTAATTCATTTTCAATTCAACCATCAGAATTTCTCAAACCCTCTTTTTTTGTATTAAGTGCAACTTTATTGAGTAGATACAAAAAAAAAAATGATTATTCCTTTAACATAAGCATCTTACTCACAACCTTTGTGGGAATAATACTTTTTGCCCAACCTGATATCGGTATGTTAGTATTAATTTTTACGACATGGTTTTTGTTGTTAGTAATTTCAGGTATTTCTTCATTATTTCTTGTTTCTGTGAGCCTTTTCGGTATGAGTATTTTCATCCTCGCATACTTTCTTTTAGATCATGTAAAATTTAGAATTCATAGTTTTTTATTTGAGGATGTTGGTGATAGTTATCAAATTTTAAAGTCTATTAAATCTTTTAGTAGTGGAGGTTTTTTTGGTAAAGGACTAGGAGAAGGAGAGGTCAGTAAAAATTTGCCAGATTCATATTCAGATTTTATTTTTTCAGTCGCAGCAGAAGAATTAGGGTTTTTCTTTATTTGCTTTATTATTCTTTTGTACATTGTAATTTTTTTTAGATGTATATATTTGGCTTATTATCAAAATAACCTTTTTATCTTTTTAGCATTAACAAGTTTATCAATTTTATTTATCATGCAATCAATGATTAATATTTTATCAACAATCAACTTAATACCAACAAAAGGTATGACCTTACCTTTTTTATCTTATGGTGGTTCATCTTTAATATCATCCTCAATGACTATTGGTTTCATACTATCCTTGGTAAAAAAAAAATATGAAAAATAAAAAATTAATTATTCTTGTATGTGGAGGAACAGGAGGACATGTTTATCCTGCAATTGCATTGAAAGAATCATTAAAAAAAGGAAATTACAGATACATATTTTTTACCGATAATAGGTGTAAACAAATATTTAAAGATTATAAGCTTGATTATCAAGTTATTTACTCAGGTAATTTTTCAAGAAACTTTATCGCTATACCCTTTAATTTAGTTAAAATAATTACAGGTTTTTTTCAAACATTAAAATTATTTTTTATAAATAGACCATCGTTAGTTATTGGTTTCGGAGGATACACGTCTGTGCCATCTATTATAGCAGCTAAGATGGCCGGTATTACAACTATTATTCACGAGCAGAATGCAGTTATGGGAAAGGCTAATATTTTTTTAAGTACTATCACAGATTATGTTGCTTTAACTTATGAAGAGACCATTGGGTCAAAAACAAAAAAAAAGATTCATACAGGCATTCCCATCAGACAAGTTTTTTTTTCTCAAGAAAAAAAAAAAAAAAGAAACAATCTTTAACTTTACTAGTAATTGGTGGTAGTCAAGGGGCTAAAATTTTTTCAAATATAATTCCTGAAATTTTAAATTCTGTAAAACCAGATTTATTGAATAAGATTTCACTAATCCAACAAGCAAAAATAGAAGACATTAACAAATTAAATTCATTTTATAAAAAATTAAAGATAAATTATTCAGTAAAACCATTTTTTAAAAATATACATGAGGAAATTAATAATGCAGATATAGTCATTTCAAGATCAGGTGCATCTTCTTTAGCTGAAATTGAAGCTTGTTCCAAACTCAGTCTTTTATTTCCATTACCAACATCAACTAAAAATCATCAATTCGAAAATGCCATTCAATTTAAAAGGAATAACAAATGTTTTATTTTTGATGAAAAAAATCTAAACATAAAAAAGATCGTTAAAATAATTGAACAGTGTATTATAGATCCTAAAATATATAATTTAAAAAGAAAAACTTTTGGAAGTTTTAAAATAAAATTTGAGATACTAATCAAAAAATGTATAGAAAATAGCTAATGATTATAAATAAATTACAAAATATTTTTTTTATAGGTATTGGAGGAATTGGCATGAGTGGAATAGCCGAAGTTCTTCATGAAATGGGTTTTGGTGTGAGCGGAAGTGATATTTCTAATAATAGTAATACCAATAGACTGGAAAATTTAGGTATTAAAATAAAGATTGGGCATTCAATCTCAAATGTTAAAAGATCTGAATTAGTTGTATATTCTTCAGCAATTAGAAAAAATAACTGTGAGCTAGTCGAAGCTAAGAAATTAAAAATACCTATTTTGTCAAGAGCTAATATGTTGGCAGAAATAATGAGGTTAAAGTCATCAATTACAATTGCAGGCTCTCATGGAAAAACAACAACTACATCGTTAATGGCTTGTATAATGGAAAACTCAAATTTTGATCCAACAGTTATTAATGGAGGTATTATAAATAGTTATAATACTAATGCAAAACTTGGAAAAGGTAATTGGGTAATTGCTGAAGCAGATGAGTCTGATGGTTCTTTTACTTTACTACCCTCAACTGTTTGCGTTATTAATAATATAGACCCTGAACACCTAGATTTTTATAAAAACTTTACAAATCTTAAAAATGCTTTTCTTGAATATGCAAAAAAAACTCCTTTCTACGGATTCGTTGCCGTTTGTATTGATGATCCAAATTGTAAAAAGTTAATTAAAAAATTAAATGAAAAAAAAGTAATAACCTATGGTTTATCAAAAGAGGCAGATATAAGTTGTAAGAATAAAACTATCAAAAAGTTGAAAACTAAATTCTTTAGTTGCTTCGATGTAATTATAAACTTAAAAAAAAAAAGAGAGATTAAAAATATAAAAATACCATTAATCGGAGATCATAATGTTTGTAATACTCTTGCTACTATAACTGTTGCAATAAACCTTGGACTCAGTAATAAAGAGATAAGGAGTAGTCTTGCAAAATTTAAAGGTGTTAAAAGACGATTCACTTTGATTTGTGAAACTAAAGGAATAAAAGTTTTTGATGATTATGCTCATCACCCTAAGGAAATTGTTGCTACTTTGTCAGCATTAAAAAAAATAACCTCTGGAAGAATTATTGCTATTCATGAACCTCATAGGTATTCAAGACTAAACGACTTATTTAATGACTTTACAAAAAGTTTTAACTTAGCTGATAAAGTTTTTTTTCTACCTGTTTTTCCTGCAGGAGAAAAACCAATTAAAAACATTTCAAGCAATTTTCTACTCAAATCTATAAAAAAAAATAGAGGTAATTACAGTTACGTTGATAATGAAATTAGTCTACATAATGCTTTAGTAAAAATTATAAAAAAAAATGATTGCGTGATTTTTTTAGGTGCAGGTCCTATATCAAAGCTTGCGTATTCTTTTGCGAGAAAAATCCACTCATAAAATGTTTAAGAAACTTAAATTATTAAAAAAAATAAAAACATTTAAAGAATTTGGTTGGGATGTAACCTTTAATTATTCGATAGCAAAAAAGACTTGGTTCGGAACTGGAGGAAAAGTTTTTTGTTTTTATCGGCCTAAAGATATTAATGAACTATCTTTATTTCTCAAAGTTATTCCTACCAACTTTAAGATTATTTTATTAGGACTAGGTTCTAATATTTTGTTCAGAGATGGTAAATTTGAGGGAGTCGTTATCAAATTAGGTAAGAAATTTAATAATATAGAATGTAATAATGAATTCCTCAAGGTCGACTGTGGGGTAAAAGATATAAATCTTTCAAATTTTTGCTTAGAAAACTCAATTTCAGGTTTTGAATTTTTAGTTGGTATTCCTGGAACCATCGGTGGAGCCTTAAGAATGAATGCAGGTTGTTTTAATCAATCTATTAGTGATAATTTAATTGAGGTAACTATAATGAACAGAAAAGGTGAATTAAAAAAAATCAAAAAAGAAGATCTTAATTATAAATATAGGTATGTAGAGATTTCACCAGATGCTATTTTTATTGACGCTTTATTTTTAATAAAAAAGAGACCTAAGGATTTAATAAAGAAAAAGATGATATCTATTATTTCAAATAGAAAAAATACACAACCCTTAGCCATGAGAACAGGCGGAAGTACATTTATAAACCCAGATACGGTTAAGGCCTGGCAACTGATAGATAAAATCGGCTACAGAGGGAAAATAGTTAGAGATGTCCAGGTATCAACTAAACATTCAAACTTCCTAATTAATCTTGGAAAAGCTAATTCATTAGATATTGAAACCTTTGGTGAAGAGATAATTTCACAAGTTAAAAAAAAAACAGGTTTTAGATTAAAATGGGAAATAATCAGGGTGGGTAATTTTGAAAAAATATAATAAAGTTATTATTTTAATGGGTGGTGTATCAAATGAATACGAAATATCTATATTAACAGGAAATGAGGTAGCAAAAGCACTTTCAAATAAAAATATTATTTTAAAAAAAGTAATTGTTAAAAATAACTTAAAACAAATAATCAATGAAATTGAAACTTTTAATCCGGACTGTATTTTTAATGCAATGCATGGAAAGTTTGGTGAGGATGGTCAAATTCAGGCTATTTTGAATTCATTGAAGATACCTTATACACATTCTGGAGTTTTAGCTTCATCTGTAGCAATGGATAAAAAAATATCCAAGCTTATCTTTGAAAAAATTGGTATCAAATGTCCTAAAGGAATTATAATTAATTCCAAAAACTCTAGAATAAATATTAAATACCCATTTATTTTAAAGCCAGTAGATGGCGGATCTAGCATAAGTGTTTATAAAATAGATAATAATAGACAGAAAAGTATTGTATTTGATGAATATTTTAGAACTTACAAATTTGGATTAATTGAAGAATATATTGATGGAAGAGAGTTAACAGTAGGTGTGTTTAATAATAAAGTTTGTGGATTAACAGAAATTGTTTCTGATAGTAATTTTTATGATTATAAAAATAAATATTTAAAAGTAGCAAAACATATATTAAACCCGAAGCTACCTAATAAAATTAAGGAAAAACTTTTTTCATATGCTATGTTAGCTCACGATATTTTAAATTGTAATTTTATAAGTCGTTCAGACTTTAGATATAACCAAAAATCAGGAGATATTTACTTTTTAGAAATCAATACGCAACCTGGACTTACCCAAAAATCACTAATTCCAGAAATGATTTCTGAGATTGGTATAAGCTTTCCAACGATGTGTGAGCAGATTCTAAAAAACTCAAAATGCGAAAAATAGTAATAGTACTTACTCTTTTAATTTCTTCAATTTACTTCTTAGAAAATAACTTACTTAAAGGAATTAAAAATAAAATCTTTAAAGAGTTCTCTATAAGTAATTTTAAAATATTTGAAATTTTAAAAAATGAAGTCATATTACAGTCGTTTAATTTTACGAACTTACAAAATTTAAGCGAAGATCAATTAAAAACTGAACTTGCAATCTATAAAAATAAGAGTTTACTAGAAATAGATATAAATTTAATTTCTGAAAATTTAATTAAAATGGCTGAAGTAAAATCTGTTATTGTTGAAAAAAAATTTCCTAATATTTTGGAAATCGAAGTTAAAGAAACTAAGCCATTTGCTCTTTGGTCATATAAAAGTAATACAAATGTAATATCTAAAGATGGAAAAATCTTAAATTTTGATAATTTAAGGAACTATGAATTACCTGTGGTCAAAGGACCTAAGGCTAATTTAAATGCCAAAAATTTAATTGAAATTATTAATGATTATGAATATTTAAATAATAGAATTGTTAGTGCACACTTCATAAGTGAATATAGATGGAATGTGCTATTTAAAGATAACATTTTGGTTAAATTACCTTATAAAAACTTAAAGCAGAGTATAAAACTTTTAAACAAAGTTTTAAAAAATAATTTAAATAACCTCAATCAAAAAAATCTTATAGACTTAAGAGTTCATGGCAGAATTTTTTTTAAATGAAAAAATTTTTTAAAAAGAATAAAAAATTTGAAACTGTCATAGATATTGGAACAAATAAAACTATTTGTATAAATTATCAAAAAAAAAAAAATAGTGGTTTAAAAATCCTAAGTTGGAACCATAAAAAAACTGAGGGTATTATCAGAAGTAAAATAGTAGAACCTAAGAGTGTTTCTGAAACTATTAATCAAATTTTTAGTGATTTTGGTGAATTAAACTTTGAAAATAAAAATATATATTCAAACTTTACTGATACTGAGCTTATGCTTACAAAAAACTATAATGAGATAAGCATGGGTGGTTTACCAATCAATAAAAGAGATATTAGAAAAATATATATGAAAAACTTGAAAGATTCATTAAAGATAAATAGAACGCTTCTTCATTCAATGCCTCTAAATTTTAATGTAGATAATAAAGTTTATTCTGAAAATCCTCTTGGAATTAATTGTAAAAAGTTGGGGTTAAGTTCAATAAATTTTTTAACAAATAATACCTTAATTAAAGATAGAAAAGAATTATTTAAGCAATCAAATCTTGTGATGGACGAAATCATAGATTCTGGATTAGCCTCCGCAATAGCTTGTTTAACAGATTCAGAAAAAAAGATTGGGATTACTTGTATAGATTTAGGTGCAGGCTCTTCAAAAATTGTAACTTTTTTTGAAAATAATATTGAGTTAATACACAATATTTCAATCGGGGGAAATGATGTAACAAATGATATTTGCAGAGGATTAGATTTACCAAAAGAAATATCTGAATATATTAAAATTGTTCATGGCAGTCTCAGCCATTCATCTAATGATAAAATTAGGCTAGACTTAAATAGTGGTTTTAATAAAAAAATTATTACACATGACCTTCTAAATGGGATAATAAAACCAAGGTATGAGGAAATTTTAGAAATTATTAGGGACAAGTTAGAAGAAAACCTAATATCTAAAATAAGTTTGAATAAAATAGTTTTTACCGGAGGAGCAGCACAAATTCAAGGTTTGTTAGAATTAGCTTTCAAAGTTTTTAATAGAGATACAAAATTAGCATATCCAAATTCTCATGATATGGAATTCAATAAACCAGAATTTAGTACTATCTGGGGATTATTAAAAATTATGAGTGATAATGATTTAAAATCAATAGTTTCATCAAAATTAAGGAAACAAAAGTTTAGTTTGTTAGAAAGGTTAGACAACTGGATTACTGAAAGTGTATTATAAATTTGTAACAAATTGAAACTATTTGTGAATTGAATTTTTATTTACTGAGAATAAACTAGTTTTATGAAAAATTTATTAATTAAAAATAACGATGCGTTATTTAAGAAAGCAACAAACTACACCACAAAACTTCCTAAAATTGAATTAGCTAAAAAACAAGTTACAATATCTAATTCCATAAACTTTAAAGGTATTGGATTACATTCAGGTAATAAAGTTAAAATGTCAATACATCCAGCAGAAGCTAATACAGGTTACATTTTTAAATTTGCTGGAAAAAATAAAAAAAAATCTGTGATTGTTGGAAACTATAAAAATGTCGTATCTACTAAATTGTGTACCACAATTTCCAATTCAAATAATGATAAAATTTCAACTACTGAGCATATATTGTCCGCTTTATATGCTATGAATATTGACAATGCTATAATTGAGTTAGATAACAATGAAGTTCCAATAATGGATGGTTCATCAAAGGAATTTGTTGAATCTATTAAAGAAAATAAAATAGAAGAACTGGCGTTATTTAAAAAGTATATTAAGATAAAAAAAAAAGTAGAGTATAAATACGCTAATAAAACAATAAGAGTTTCGCCTTATTCTGGAACCTTAATAACTTGTGAAATAGGATTTAATACAAAGGCTATAGGGAAGCAGACTATAAGTTTTGTTCTGAATTCAGATATATATTCAAATGAAATTAGTAGTGCTAGAACATTTGGTTTTTTGGATGATATATCATTTTTAAGAAAAAATGGCCTTGCTCTTGGTGGTTCTCTAGATAATGCAATTGTGATTGATAAAGACAGGGTCCTCAATAAAAGCGGATTAAGGTATAGCGATGAGTTTGTAAGACATAAGTCACTTGACTTGTTAGGTGATATAGCCCTTGCTCAACATAAAATATTAGGTTCTTTTTTTAGTTATCACAGTGGACATAGTTTGAATAATAAATTACTTCACAAAATTTTTGCATCAAAAAATAATTGGGAATTTGTAGATTCAAATTTAAATTCCATTTTTTAATTTCATTTTGTCTACATAATTGTTAGTTTAATTCTTAATTAAGTATAAATTATTTTTAATAATTTTAAAGATTATGTTAGCTAAAAACTTCCTTTTATTTTTTTTAAGTTTCTCATTATTCTCATGTAGTACTGATGAAGAAATATTAATAGATAATTCGTTGAGAAGCGATAAAATAATCTATAATGAGGCCGCAAATTTGCTTAATAATGGTAAATATGAAGAGGCAACTGAATTATTTACAGAATTAGATTTACAGCACCCTTATTCAAAATGGGCGACTAAAGGTCAGTTAATGTCTGGATTTGCTCTTTATAAAAACAACCAATATGAAGAATCAATTTTTGCATTAAGTAAGTTTATAAATTTAAATCCTAATCACAAAGATCTTCATTATGCTTACTATTTAAGGGGTTACTGTTATTATGAAAGAATTAGTGCTGTTACTTTGGATCAGGCTATTGCTATTAAGGCTTTTGACTCGTTCACTGAATTAATTAATAGATTTCCTAATTCTAATTATTCAAAAAAATCTATTAAACACCTAAAGCTTTTAACAAATCAACTTGCAGGTCATGAGATGTATGTTGGAAACTACTATCAAGAAAAAGGCAATTATTTAGCTGGGATATTAAGATATAAAACTATATTAAAAAAATATAAAAATTCAGCTCAAGTTCCAGAAACTATTTATAGAATGATTGAATCGTATTTATCGATAGGTTTAAATAAACAAGCAATAATATTTGCTTCAATACTCGGATATAATTATCCTAAAAGTGAGTGGTACAAAGATGCATTTGAATTAATGAAAGATAAAAAGTTAAACCTAAAAATCGAAACTAAAAACTTTAACAAAAAGTCACTAAATCTAAACGATTTAAATTTTGACGAGTTAAATTAGTTATAATGCTAAAATTTTTATCAATAAAAAATATAGTTTTAATAGACAAAATTGATATTGATTTTACCAGTGGTTTATGTGTTTTAACAGGGGAAACTGGAGCAGGTAAGTCAATTATTTTAGAATCTTTGGGCTTAGTTATTGGAAATAGGGCCAACTTTTCACTCAGGCCTAGAAACTCTGAAGTAACTCAGGTGATAGCTGTTTTTAATAATTTCCATGAAAATAAATTAATTGAAAACTTACTAAAAGATCAAAGCATTGAAATCTCAGATGAAATTATTTTGAAAAGACAATTAACAGAAGATGGAAAAAGTAAAGCGTTTATAAATGATAATTTAGTTAGCCTTCAAACTCTTAAAAAAATAGGAGATAATTTGATTGATATTGAAGGACAATTCTCAGAACATGGACTGTTTGACTCTTCTACTCACATTGATATTCTTGATGAATTTGGTGATTATAGCACTGATTTATCGGAATTAGAGTTTTGTTGGAGTACCTGGAATGATTCAGTCCAAGAATTAAAAGAGCTTGAAAAGGTATATGAAAAAATTATTAATGATAAAGAGAATATAAAGTTTGAAATTAATGAATTAACTAGATTAGATCCAGTTATTGGGGATTATCAAGAATTATTAAATAAAAAAAAAATTTCCTTAAATGCAGAGAAAATCAATACTGGGTTAAAAAAAATATTAAATAACCTTTCATCAGGTGAGAATAGAGGTATTGAAGAACTTTTGACTAATAGTATAAATGAATTAGAAAGAATTAAGGACTACTTAGATAAAAATACTCAACAAAATATTAGTACTCTTGATTCATTTCTAATAAATATTCAAGAAATAAAAATGTCATTAGAAGAACTTGA
>MDTB01026586.1_pt1 | contig 12154 bp, 12 predicted proteins | sample 811161 | NCBI WGS metagenome assembly MDTB01 (sample SAMN05326650, study PRJNA326480) | marine metagenome | isolation source: seawater | place: Mediterranean Sea | collected 2009 | reverse complement strand
CCCCAATAATGCAAACTTTTCTAGTTTTGCTCAAAGCATCTATAATTTTAATTAAATCTTTATTAAATTTATTTCTATGATTTCTGTTATAAAAAATTAAATCGTATTTTTTATGTATTCTTTTTTCACTCTTATTTGTATTTATTTTAAAAGAATTTAAAACATAATTTGATAAAAATTTACTTTTGATTTTGTGGAAATACTTTTCTAATATGTTGGTAGAAAAAATTATTTTCTCAAATTTTTTATTAATTATTGCTAAGCTAATATTAAAAAATAATGGAAAAAAATATTTTCGGATTAATTTGTTGATATTTTGTTTATCTTTCACAATGTTAGTACCAGTTATTGGTCCTAAAATTGTATGCTGTGGTAAAATTAAAAATATTAAAAAGTTCCACAAAGGTAAATAATTTATATAAATAATATTTTTGTTATTATTCATATACCTCAATTTCAAAGCACCAATAATTGGATCTAAATATTTGTGAAAGATATTATTTTGACTTCTGTTTCTAACGTTATTAAATATACCCTTAAATTTAAATTTTTGATTTGGAGTAATAATTTCAATAAACGCTTTATTATACTTTAAAGACAATTTTTTAATAAATATTCTAGCTAAAATTCCTTCACCTGTGTTTTCATTTAAATCTGACGCAAATATCGTAATTTTTTTTTTACTCATTTACTACAAATTCTTTTTTAATTTTTTTGAATTTAAAACTAATTTCACCTAAAAAATAATATATGAAAGAAGACAATAATCTTCTTAATCTTCTTCTTGTATCGGTTCGAAGCCTCCAAATAAATTCTGTGCCTGTTTTCTCAAAAAATTCAGGCATTGGTCTTTCCTCACCCGAAGCCATTATCACAGCTCCACCAACACAAATTATTTTATAATATTTATTATCTCTTCTTATAAACTCAGCGAATTGTTCTTGTTTTGGGGTGGGTAATGTTAAAATTATAAAATCTTTTTCACTAAATTTAAAATTACAATAATTTTCATATAAATTTTCAACATTATCATAAGGTAAATCGATATGAATTACTTCTCTAGCAAATTTTTGCTTAAGATAATTTAAGGACTTTTTGGGTAAAGAGCCAAAAACATAAACATTTTCTATGCTATCTATCAATTCAATTTGATCAACCAAATCTCTACCTGCGTATTTTCTTGTCATCTTATTAAAAAATCTTTTAAAAAAAATTCCATCAGACCAATGATATAGATCTGAATGAAGTTTTATTGTTCCCTTAGTGTAATAACCTAAAAAAGCTAAATTCAACCCTGATAATGTAAAATTACTGTTCCAAGGAATAGATTTAGGGCTTTTTATCAACTTAATTCTTTCTATATTTTTGTAAGCATCCTGAATAAAAGAGTTTAAATTTTTAAAGATATCCCCTTTATTAAAATTTTTTTGAAGATAATTCTCACCTCTTTTTTCTAAAAAAACTTTTTCTACTATTGATCGATTTTTACTTAAATAAATAATTTTTTCTGCGAGTTTAGTTGATGAATTAGGATCAACTACGTCACCACATTTAGCATCCTCAATGATCTTTTTTGCTTCACCTTCAATAAATCCTAAAATAAATTTATTAGAATTAAGATATGTTTGAACTTTACCTGGGATTGTTGATGAAAGTGCCTTTCCTGGTTTTAGAGATACTAAAAGTATATCAGCTGATCTATGATAAAAACCAATTTTATCTAAGGACTTGGCTCCTAAAAAATGTAAATTATCTATTTTATTTGCATCTTTATATTTTTTTATTTTTTCTATATTTCTTCCAGTCCCTACAATTGTCCATTCTATGTCTTTGTTGAGTTTTAGTATATTTGCTGTAGCCATAATATTTTCAAAATTTTGAGCTTCACCAATATTTCCTGTAAAATAAATTTTAAGTTTGCGCTTATCTTCAGTTTGCTTGCTAATAAATTCATCAGAATTTTCTTTTTTAATTTCCTCTGTCCATGCTGGGAAATATTCAACTTTATTTACTTTGTAGTTATTTAGTATAATATTCTTGAAACTCTTTGACTGAGCAAGAATTAAGTCTGTATTTTCATATATATAAGCAACAGTTTTTCTAAGCATTTTAATTATAAATTTATTTTTAATAATTTGTAATTCCTCTAAAATATCTGGCCATAGATCTAATACCCATAAAATACTTTTTGCATTTTTTAATTTAGAAAAATATATAGATGCTATCGCTACTGTTATTGGGCTTGTAGCAAAAGTGAAAACAATATCATATTTTCTTTTTCTTAATTTAAAAGTACCAAATAAAATAGCGGAAAATATAAAAGTTAGGTAATTTAAAAAAAGATCAATCTTTGTTGATTTTCTTCTTAACCACACAGGTACTCTAAAAACGTCAGAGCCATGATAAGTTTTGAAATTATCGGGATTTTTTTTAAAATCTTCAAAAATTTTTCCTTCTGGATAATTTGGGTAACTTGTAAGTATATCTACACTATGTCCTTCTGAAGTAAGAAACTCAGCAATATTATTTACTCTAAAATTTTCTGGCCAAAAATATTGTGTTACAATTAAAATTCTCACTTAAATTATTTATACCATGTTTTTGACATGATATAGTGAGTATAGCTCTGTAAAATATTTACAACTGTTGAAGACACATCTGTAAAAGAATAATCAGGATATACCAATTTTTTTCTATTACGTTTCTTGAGCATAATTTCTACTGAATTTATTATATTGCTTTTTTTTAATCCGCTCATAATTACAGTTCCTATTTCCATTGATTCTTGTCTTTCATTTACATTTCTTATGTTTACTGAGGGCAATGATAGAATTGAGGTTTCCTCAGATATACTTCCACTATCAGATAAAATAAATTTAGAGTTTTTCATTAATTTTATAAATTCAAAATAACCAAATGGCTTTGAAAATATAATTTTATTAGAGTTAACTTTTTTTATTTTTGATATTCTCTTTTTTGTTCTAGGATGAGTTGAAAATATTATCGGTAACTTGTATTTATTTATGAAGTATATAAACGATTTAAAAATTTCATTTAAATTTTTTTCATCCTCTAAATTTTCTTCTCGATGTATACTTGCTAAAATGAAACCACCCTTTTGAAGTTTAAGTTTTTTTAAAATATCTGACTTTTCAATTTGATTTTTATTTTCCTCAAATACTTCTAATAATGGACTACCAATTTTTATTATTCTATCCTTGTGAAGCCCCTCATTAATTAAATTTTGTGTTGCGTAATCACTATAAGTTAAATTGATATCAGCAATATGATCAACTATTTTTCTATTTATTTCTTCAGGAACTCTTTGATCAAAACATCTGTTACCAGCTTCAATGTGGAAAATAGGAATTTTATATTTTTTTCCAATTATTGTTGATAATGAACTATTTGTATCTCCCAATACTAAAATAGCATTTGGTCTTTCTATTTTGATTACTTTTTCTATCTTTAAAAATAATTCTGATAAAAAAATTGTAGCTGAATCGTTTCTACATTTTAAATTATACTTTGGTTTTTTTAATTTAAATTGAGAAAAAAAAATCTTATTGAGATTTACATCAAAATTTTGTCCAGTATTTACTAATATATGATTAAAATTTTTATCTAATTTTTTAATTATTGCTGAAAGCCTAATTATTTCTGGCCTAGTTCCCAATATAGTCAGAATTTTCATATTTACATTTTATATTTATATGTGTCAGGTTTATTTTTATCAAATATTTCATTGCTCCAAACAATAAATTTTGCATCTTTGTTACTTATATTTTCAATATTATGAGCATATCCAGGCTTTGTTATAAAAATCTTCAGTTTCTTATCATTAACAATTATAGAAAATTTTTTTTTATCAGAAATGTTCAAAAAATTTACTCTTGCAGTACCACTTAAAAGTAAGAATTTTTCTGTCTTGGTATTATGAAAATGGTTTCCTCTTACTTTTTTTGGTTTTATTGTAAAAAATGAGATTTGACCTGCATTCTTATTTTTAAAAAGCTCAATAAAGTTCCCTCTTTTATCTGAGTATAATTTTAGCTCTGATGAAATTTTTTTATTTGGAAGATGACTCAAATATGTTGAATATAAATATTTAACTATTTTATTATTAAAATCAAAATCTGTATTATAAATAGGATCTTTAAAACTTTTTATGATATTGGCTAATTGTTTTATAGTAATTTCAAAAGAGTTTTTAGGATATCTAAAAGTGGAAGATTTTTTTTCTTTAATTACAGATATAAATTCATCAATTAAATCATCAATATAAACTAGCTTTATTTTCTTATTTGAATTTATTTTTATTTTTCTTTTTCTAGCTAATTTATAACAAAAGGTTGCTACGACTGAATTATAATTAGGTTTAGACCACTTACCAAAAATATTTGGTAATCTAAAAATTATTAGTTTTAAATTTTTTTTTTTATTAATTTTTAATATAAGTTTTTCACTATTTTTTTTTGATTCACCGTAAGGATTTTTTCTGTCTACTTGAATGGATGAAGAAAAAATAATTTTCTTTTTTTTTTTTGTTAGTTTTAAAATATCAATAATATCTCTAGTAAGTTCCACATTTTTTTTGTAATCTTTATTATTCTTTACTCTATTAATGCCAGCTAAATAAAAAATTATGTCTGATTGAACTATTTTTTTTTTTAAATTATCTGCGCCGTCATTTTTAAAATGATAAAATAAATTATATTTTGAATTTTTTAACTGATAAATTAAATTTTTTGCTATAAATCCATTAGAACCAATTATTAGAATATTCATCAAAATTTCTAAATTTTATTTTTGATAATTTTAATTGATCTTAATTCTTTGACTAATTCTTTTGTATTAAGCAATTTAACATTATTGGAAGAATAACTCTTGATATTTTCTTTAACCCTTTTTCCCTTATTGAAATATAATGAATAATTTAAGTTTCTATTATCACTTTTAATTGAAAAAAAATTTTTATTCTCTGTTGTTTTATGAAGTTCTTCATCAGTCATTAAAAATTCATCTTTTTTTTCTCCATGTCGATATCCAATTGTTTTAATTGGGTAATTTTTTTTATTAAAAATATTTTTCAAAGCCTCTATAATAGACTTTATTGTTGCTGCGGACGTTTTTCTTATTAATATCTCACCATTTTTTCCATATTTCAAAGCATATAATACCAGTTCTAAAGCTTTATCCATACTCATCATAAATCTAGTCATGTTTAAATCAGTGACTGTAATTGGCTTGTTCGAAAGAATTTGTTTAACAAATAATGGAATAACTGATCCCCTAGATCCCATTACATTTCCATATCTAGTTACGCAAACAACAGGTTTACTAATATTTGAGATTGATTTTGAAACTGCAACTTTTTCCATCAAAGCTTTAGAAATTCCCATTGCATTAATAGGATAAACAGCTTTATCAGTGCTTAAACAAACTACTTTGGTAACTTGATTTTCTATTGCTACATTAAGGACATTTTCTGTACCAAGCACATTGGTTTTCACAGCCTCCATTGGATAAAATTCACAAGATGGAACCTGTTTATAGGCTGCTGCGTGAAAAACATAATTGGTTTTAAACATTGCTTGTTTAATACTTTCTTTATCTTTAACATCTCCAATAAAAAATTTAACTTTATTTGAATTTAGTTCCTTTCTAAGATCATCTTGTTTTTTTTCGTCTCTGCTTAGAATTCTAATTTCTTTAAAGTTTGCTTTTTTTTTTAATAAATACCGAACCATTGATGATCCAAACGATCCCGTCCCACCTGTAATTAAAATAGTTTTATTTTTAAACATACCAATTATCTCTTCCTAACAGTTTTTTTCTAATTTTTATATGTTTTCTTAAATAGCAGCCAAGAAGATAAGAAAAAATTATTCCTAATTTATACATAAAGAATGGTAAAGCTAAATTTTTTTCTATTTTAATGATATTTTTCATCAAAAAACTCAAGATATAAAAAGTTAAATTATACTTCAGTAAGTTTTTAATTATAAAATTATTTTCGAGCTTGTAATAATTTATATGTTTTGCAGCTTTCAAATTTAACTTAAGCAAATATACCATTCCATTTTCTCCTAAAAATAAAATTTTGTATAAGTATTTCTCGTAATTTCTTTTATCATTATGCAAAACCAATGGAGAACATTTATAAATTTTTACTCCTGACTCTGATTGCCGAAAAGCAAAATCATAATCCTCAAAGCCATAATAATTGAACCTTTCATTAAACAATTTTTTTTTATCAATTTTAGATAGATTAAAAGCCATGTTCATTGTTACTATTTTTTCTGGACCAATATTTTCTCTTAAAAAAAGTTTATTTGAAATTTGGAAATGTCTTTGCTGTCTATAATTATGAAATCTACTCAAGTTTTCTGAATAAATAACCGACCCACAAAATATAGCTTTTTCTTTTTCGTTAAATAATATTTTATAATATTTACTAATAAAATTTTTTTCAGGCAAACAATCATCATCTAAAAAAATTAAAAATTTACTTGAGGCATTTTTAATACCTATATTTCTCTTTTTTGAGTGATTATTTTCAATAATGTTTATGTATTTTATTCTAATATTTTTAAATTTCTGGATTAAATTTTTAATTATTGGATAAGTAATATTCAATTTATCACTATCACAAATAATTATTTCAAAATTTTTAAAATTAATATTATTTCTAACTAAATTATTTACAAGTTTGACTAAATTGTTTGATCGTTTGTATGTAGGTATGATTATTGATATTAATGGCTTCATTCAAATTATATTATTAAAAAATCTATTTGGAGATAGCATCCTCTTCAACAAAAATATTCGGATCAATTGTTTCAGCGTAATCTGGAACTGCATATGCTTGGTGAGTAATTTTACTTTTCCAACCATACCAATATTTTGGAGCAAAAATTTTATTTTTATTTTTAGAATAATATGATCCCCACCATGAAATAGAACTATTTGACATTATTCCATTATTGCACATAGCTATAATCAAAAGATCAGTGTAAATATTATTGTTAGAAAAAACTTTATTTTTCAAAAAAGAAAATTTTTTTTTTTACGAAATCAAAGTTGTCAGACATAATTATATAATAGGGATTCTCTATGTTGTTATTGAACCATTGAATTCCTTGGTTAAAATACCCATCCGGTAAATCTACACCTGTTTTGCCAAAAATTTTAAATTTTTTAAATTCATTGTGCCTTCTACAAGATCTAACATGGATGAAAATTGGAGTGGTATTATGAGGTAGTTTTCTAAAAAATTCTTTAGCACTTTCTAAGTGATTTTTTTTAAAATTTAAATTATTTGCAATATCTTCATTAAAAAAATGTTTATTTTGAAAATATCTTGGATAAATAAATGTTATTGGAAATAATCCTTTTTTATTAAATACTTTTTTTCCCTCGTATTTAAATTTTTTATACTGCATTAATTCTGTGTCTATAGAATTAATTACTCTAAGCTTTGACAATATCATAAAAAATTTATTTAATAATTTTTGACAAAATAGCTTAAGAAATTTATTTTTTATCTCAATAAATTTAAAGTTTTTATCTAAATCAATAAATTTTTTAATTTCATTGATATTGCATGTAATAATTATAGAATTATTTGGTAAATATGAACGAAAAAAAACATATTGAAACATTTGATTTCCAAGTTCGCCGTATCCAAAGAAGAAGAAAAAATTACTTTTAAACATTTTAATTAATTGAGATAATTTATCTTATTTTAAATAGAAGAAAAATTTTACTCATAATAATTTATTTCTTTGTTAATAATGCTTTATGCTTATAAATATATTTAAAGATGAATCAAGATATTAAAGTATTTGTGATTAGCCTTAAAAATAGCAAAAGATTTCATAGATTAGAAAAAAGACTTAAAAAATTAAAAATTAAATTTAAATTAATTAATGGAGTTAATGGTCTTGAGTTTTATAAAAAAAGAAAACTTAATAAAATATCTGATGAAGAAAAAATTATTAATCAAATTGGTAGAAAAATGTCACCATCTGAAATTGGTGCAGCAGCAAGTCATTTAAAAACATATACCTACATATCAAAAAACAAAATAGATCAGGCTATAATATTGGAGGATGATGCATATCTCTCAGAAAAAATTTGTGAGTGGATCAAAAATAAAGTAAAGAGCAAGAATAATGAAATAGTTAGTTTTTTTTCGTACCCAGGTGGAATTATTGAAAAGAAACCTTCAAGAACTGTTTTAAAAAATATTCAAATTCATAAGGCAAAAACTCATATTTTTAATAGTACCTCTTATACAATAAACAACTTTACAGCTAAAAAAATTTTAAAAATTACAAAAGGAAAAGTGATTGGGCTTCCTGATTGGCCATTTAATACCATTACCGATGGTATCACTTTGAAAATAACTATTCCTTTTATGGCTTTGAGCAATGATAAAGGGGTATCTTATCTTAAAAAATCTAGAAACGAAATTCTTGAAAGTAAATTGAAAAAAATTAAGAAATTTATTCCAAAAAAAATTTTTAAAATTATATCTATTTTTTATTATTTATCTTTTTTGCCTTTTATCTTTAGAAAATACAAAAACTTTTATTTTTATATTGAACACTTTTTTTATAAAAGTTTTTATGAAACTATTAATTTTTTTACTGGGATATATTTCAATCAAAAAGAATTATATTTTAAAGAAAATTATTATTGTAAGGACTTAGTTGGAACACTAAGAGATGTTATAAAACATAAAAGATATCTTTGATTAATTTAGTTAATTTGTGAAATTTTGAATTTTCAAAATTATTTTTATTTAGATCAAAATTGATTTCTGTTTTTGTATAAGCAACGTCTGTTATGCCAGCCAAATGATGAACTACATCAGCATCACAGAGATGTTTTTTTAAAACAATTTTATAAAAAATTATGATGTAAAGGCTTACTACCATAATTTGGCACAATTTTTGAAATACCCTTTATATGGTTATCAAGAGCTTCATTAACATAGTGAGCAATCGGTAAGGTACCCATCATTTTTCGACAATCCCAATTTGGAGAAGCTAAATAATCCATAATTTTCCAGTATCTATCCGATTTGAAAATATCTTTAAATCTTTCATCAACATAATTTCCAATATGTAATTTCGAATACCTAGCATTAAAAAACATGCCTGCCGGAGCAACTAAGCCACTACCACTGATTTGTAGCAAAAATTGTGGGCCATAAAATCTTTTATATGTTGAAACACTATTTTTTATTTTATCCCACTTGCATGTAATTTTAGTGTTCTCATTACTTAATGCCTCAGCCTCTTTTAATTTTGGAAACATTTCCTCATATTTTGAGTAATCTACACCTAATGTTCCAAATTCATCATCAGAACAATGTTTTATAACTCCATAATCTACACCTAAATCAACCGCTAATTTCGCAAATGGAATAATTTCGTCTTTAAATTCAGGCATTAATACCATTTGTAAACCTAAAGTGACTTTTAAACCTAATTTTTTTTTTAACTCTACTGCGTATCTTATATTGCTCATTGCTTTATCAAAAACTTCTGTGTGTTTTTCACTTTTAAACATAATTTTTGAATATCCCTCAGGTGTTCCAGCTGCACAAGTAAATCTAACCCAAGTAAGATGGGGTAAAACTTGATCTATTTTTTCTGGACCCCACTCCCAACCATTCGTAGCATTACCAACATCTATTCCTATGTTTGATGCATGCTGGATAAATGGTACATAGGCTTTTGATAAAGTACTTTCTCCATCAGAAATTAAAGAAACAGCTCTAACCCCTATGTCTGCAAAGTCATCCAACAAATCAAGAGCAGATTTAACTTTAATTGCTAATCTTTCTTGAGGCTCTTGAACCATTGCATAACAAAAAGAGCACATTGCTCCACAAGCTCTTGTTAATGCCATGTCAACACTTACAGGTGCAATTCGTTCTCCATTTAAGAAAGCCTGAACTCTGTCATAATGGTAAGATAGCTTATGCGAGTCCACAATTAGTCTACCTTCTTTTGTATCTATAGCATTTTTATCAATAAATTTTTCTTTACTCATATTTTATTTCTCAGGTTTAATTTCTATTCCCCTTAATTTTCTTAGCTTACTTTTATCTCCAACAGGTTCAAGCCAAATAGTTATTGATTTCTCTAAAGAATTTTTTAATAAACTTTCTAAGTCCAGTAATAGCGGGCCTCTTGTATTTGGTGATATATTTTGCTCAATTCTAAGAATAACATTACCATTTTTACTAGCCTCAATTACTTTAAAATCTTCATAAATTTTGTTTTCTTTTAATTTAATCTCAATCAAATTTATCCTATCCTTTTCTGATTTATTCAACCATTCATCACTAGATTTAGGTGAGTCTTCATTAGCAGTATTTTTATTAATATAGTTACTCATAAAAAATTTTTTTTTTAATAATTTAGTCCCTAGCCTTATACTTCAATCGCTAAATTATCAATTATAATTTAAAATAGACCTATCAAAAATTATAATTTAAAGCTTCTTCATTAAATTAAAAAAAAATGCAACAATTGAAAAAAATTTAAAACCTTTGTTGTTTATTAGGATTGATTTTGTTCTTGTGTAGATTATTTCGTTATTGGTCAATAATCTATTAATTCTATTTATTAGAATAATTTTTTCATTATAGTATTTTTTCAAATAGATTTTTTCATTAATTTTTTTAAACTTATATAAATCAAGTAATATTTTAGTTCTAGGAGAGGTAGCAATCATAGAACATACGCTATAAGATATAAAAAACAAGCACAAGTTAATAAAGACGATATTTATAAAAATTAGATTATCAAAAAAATAAAAAGCCAAAGCTAAGTTAAAAAATATATTTAATACCAAATTAAAAAGTTCTGCAATTCTAACAGGAAAAATATATTTATTACCAAAAATAACTAAAAATATTTTTAAAAACAACAAATATAAAAAAATATTTAATATTAAGAATAAAAAATACATATTATCCTTTTGATTTTATTTTAAGAAATTTCATTAAAAAAAAATAAACTCTACAAAAATTTAAACCTAAAGAAGATAAATACAAATAACCATTATTTTCTTTTATAAGTTTTTGATTTTTTAAGTCTAGTATTCTAGATGAAATAATTTTTTTTTTTTTTAAAAATCTATGTAATTTATCAAAACTTATTTTTTTTTTTACCAATCTATAAATTAATGCTGTTGGACTTTCATAAGTTTTTAGAGAGACTGTAAAAAAAATTGAAATAAAAGAGACAAAATACAATCCAATTAGAGATTGCATAAAATATATATTTATTTTCTGATAATCATAAAAATTATAAATTAAAATAAAGAAAATTACAGAGTAATATAAAAACTTAACAAAATAATCATAAAATATAATTTTTTTTTTTGTAAAAAGAAAAGTAAATTTTGTTAAATGCAAATATTGAAAACAGAATACCTAGAGTGTGAAGTAAATCTTGAAACATAAGAAACTATTATTTACTTGCTAAACCTTTAAAATGAAATACAATTTTTTTTAATATTGTTTGTTTTTTTTAATAAAATTAAAATAAAAATCTCTAAAAATGAAAGTTTCAGACTATATAGCTAAATTTATTAAAAAATATTCTTCACACATTTTTGTTGGACAAGGTGGCAATATAATTCACGTTTTAGATAGTTGTGCTAAATTAAAAGGTTTGAGTGTAATACCATCACAAAATGAACAAGGAGCAGCAATAGCTGCAGATGCTTACTCAAGATTTCATAATAAGATAGGTTTTACAGCAGCAACTAGTGGCCCTGGTATGATAAATTTAATTCAAGGAATTGCTTGCTCTTATTTTGATTCTATTCCGACAGTTCATTTCTCTGGAGCTGTTGTAACTTCTCAATTAAGAGAAAATAAAAATATTAGACAAGTTGGTTTTCAAGAAATGGAAGTTGTAGATTTAGTAAAACCAGTAACTAAGTACGCTGTACTACTTAAAAATAAAAATATGATCAGGTATGAGTTAGAAAAACTCATTTATATTGCTACAAGTGGTAGACCTGGTCCAGTGTTGATGGACTTACCAGATGACATTCAAAGAGCAAATATAAACCCTAATAAACTTAAAAAATTCATAAAACCTAATAAAAAAAATAAAAAATT
>MDTB01096433.1_pt1 | contig 12155 bp, 12 predicted proteins | sample 811161 | NCBI WGS metagenome assembly MDTB01 (sample SAMN05326650, study PRJNA326480) | marine metagenome | isolation source: seawater | place: Mediterranean Sea | collected 2009 | reverse complement strand
TGAAACACACTGTTATGAACTCCACGAGAAGCTTAAGTTACGCGCTTCGGTCCGACTGGTGGCCCTACGGAAAAACTCACTGTTACATTTGATCTGGTTCTTGCCATACTGTCTTTGGACTACATTTTGGGCAGTATTTCTTAGGCGAGTTGATATAGTTTATTTTGCCGACGGAGTAGCTGGCGTCATTGCTCCGCTAGTCCGGCCTTTTGGGCCGGCTCGCTTCTGTATAACAATCTACGGACTCGAAATGACTTATAAAAATCTTTTTGCTCGATTCCTAATGCAGAAAGGTGCAAAAACATGCAACGATGTTGCTGTAATTAGCGAAAACACGAAAAGTATTACTGCAAATAGCGGTATTCCACAAACGAAGTTATCTGTAATTCATTTAGGAGTCGAGCCTAGGGTTTATGATACTTCTCGAATTGATTCTATCCGAGAAAAATTCGAAAAACAGTTTTCCATAAACTTTAAAAAAGACCGTGTGTTATTTATGTTCGGTCGCCAAGTCCGCCGTAAAGGAATGGCCGAATTTATCGAAGTCGGAATGCCGCTTTTAGACTCGGACATTAAACTAATAGTCGGAGGCACAGGGATTGAAGCTAAACGTATTTTTGCAGCAAGAGAAACGAATGATTTAACTGAACGTGTTATCATAATGGGATCTATACCTGATGACCAATTAGCAATGTTTCGGCATAGTTGCGATATCTTTATCATGCCGAATATCCAGATTCGTAATGATGTGGAAGGATTCGGGCAAACACAATTAGAATGTATGCATGCGGGAATGCCAGTAATAGCTTTTGCTGTCGATGCACTAACCGAAAGCATAAAAGAAGGTGGATTCTTGATTGAGCCGAATAATTATGCGGCATTTATAAATCAGGTCCACGCTTACTATGGGCTGACCGAGACTGAGCGAAAAACACTACAAGAAATATGCCGTAACTATGTGCGCTCTAACTACTCGTGGAACACAGCAACGGATCAATATATTGAGTTATTTCACAAAAAAACTTAGGCTTTAACTGAACTTTTGGGTCAGTTATTTAGTAAAATCTTCGAAATAATAGCGTTAATTGACAAAGTATTGTCGGGGCCCATTTAGTCCAACAAACCCAGCATTAGGAGGAACACATATATTATGGAGCTCGATCCAAAGACAGACCAAATTTTTGATGTAGATGAAAGCAACTTTGAAGAACTTGTAATTAAAGAATCTGAAAATCGAGTAGTCGTTGTTGATTTTTGGGCGCCATGGTGTGGTCCCTGCAAGACCCTCGGTCCAGATATTGAAGCCGCGGTTCGCGGTCTCGGATCTGGCATTGCTTTAGCAAAGGTAAATGTAGATGAAAATCAGCAACTAGCTGCGATGTTTAGGGTTCAGAGCATACCTGCCGTAAAAATACTACATCAGGGAAAACTGGTTCAAGAATTCACTGGAGCGTTACCCAAAGATCAAATTGATGAACTTCTTCGACCACTTTTGCCTAATGCTCCTGAACCAGATGTGAGTCCAATCGATGAAGCAACCCAAAGAGCTTCTATGGGGGATTTAGATGGTGCCTCTGAGGTCTTTAAAAATATCCTAGAAGAGAAACCAAATGACGGTGATGCACTAGTAGGACTTGCTCGCCTAGCGTTGCAGCAGGGAGACATCGAAGCCGTTCACGAATATGTCAATTTAGTGGAACTCGGTACTCCACAACACAATCAGGCCCATGCATTACTTGCCCAGCTAGAATTTGGGCAAAAGTGTCACGAAGCGGGTGGACGAAGTTATTGTGCTGAGCGCGTATCGTCTGATTCTAGCGATACTGAGGGACATTATCTATTGGCATGCTGCCAAGCTGCCGAAGGACAATTTGAAGAAGCTTTAGAAATCTGGCTAGATTTGGTAACAAAAGATCCAGGAAACTCCGACGAAGCAGCAAAGAAAGCTATGATTTCAGTTTTCCACCTCTTAGGCCGAGAAAATAAAATGGTAAAAGACTTCCAGCGACGCCTGTATCAGGCGCTGAATTAGTTTCTACTATTCTGCGAAAATAAAATTTTTATGCTTTCAAAGCCGAATCACCAAAGATCAAAGGAAATAACGCACCCGTATCGCGCATGCGCGTGGCACCATCCATGAACGCTATGCTAAATGCTCGCCTTGGCATAGCACTTGAGTTAGTCCCCGAACGATGGAGGAGTAAGTTATGTAGCAGTATAACTTCTCCCGCTTTTGCTTCGAGATATTTCACTCGGTTAGGATCCACATAGTCGGCGGTTTTTTCCTCTGGCAACCAGTGTTGCTTGTTAATCGTTCCATGCTTGTGGCTACCGGGAATTATCTGCATACATCCATTGGCAATCGTTGCAGTATCCAATGCTGTCCACACTGTAATGGTTGGATCGGTATCTACCCCCCAGCCCCAGCCCACATCCTGATGCCATGGGAGTTCAGTACCTCTCTCTGCCGGTTTATTCATAAACATCGCTCGATATATAGATACCTCATCACCGATATAGTATTCGGTTATTGCCCGAAAAAGTGGATGTTGCATATATTTGAGAAATATGGGGTCTGCCTCTAACCCCATGATCTTTCTATAGGCCAGAGTTGCTCCTTTGTGGCCCAAAGACGCGGCAGGAGCATTACCGTATTCTCCGTCTTCACTATCTAGCTGAAAAAGCATGTCATTATATTTTACTTCACCTAACATAATTTCGTTAATACGCAGCTTTAATGTATCTAATTCATCTGATTTCAGAATACATCCAAGACGAGCATAGCCATATCTCTCAAAATGCTCCCGCGATGAACTACTAAAAACGCTGTCCTCGGTCATGAGAAATTTCTCCATCAAAAGCAGATAGCATAAAACAAGGAAATTCAAAAGTTAGTCAATTAACACGAATACATTTCACAAACGCAAGAGAAATAAGTAATTTGGTATTATCGACCGATAGTCTATTTAAAAATGGAGGTTTTTTTATGACTTACGAACTGCGAACCTATGTAATTCCTCAGGGTAAAATGGACGACATTTTAAATCGCTTTAAAAACGTAACTATGCGTTTGTTCAAAAAACATGAAATGGAGGTCGTTGGTTTTTGGACAGTCTCAAAGACAGGCGAAAAAAACACGTTAATCTATCTCATGAGATTTGTGGATGAAGAAGCCATGAATAAGGCCTGGTCCGCTTTCCGGAGCGACGAGGAATGGATCACTACTCGAGAAAAAACAGAAGCCAACGGTCCGATAGTCGAAGAAGTCAAATCCGAATTGCTTACTCCAACATCGTTTTCTTCCCTACAATAACCGAATAAAATGTTTGACTTCAAAGTCATTAAAGCGCTACTGTTCGACCTGGGAGGCGTCGTAATAGAAATCGACTTTGATCGTGTTTTTAATTCTTGGTCAAAATATTCATCCCTAAGTCGTAAACAAATTACGGACTCATTTTACTTTGACGTAATGTATCAACAACACGAACGCGGGGAGATAGAATCGCAAGTCTACTATAACCACGTTCGTTCGACTTTTAACCTCACCGCTACAAACGAACAAATCGAATTAGGTTGGAATAAAATTTTCTCAGGAGAAATAAAATCTGTAGTAAAACAAATCGATAAGATTAAAAGTAAGATCAACTGTTATGCGTTTACGAATACAAATGTAGCACATCAAAGTGCGTGGGAATTGTGCTGCCCTAATGTAACTCCCCTCTTTCAAAGGGTATTTTCTTCATGCAATTTAGGTTATCGAAAGCCCGATTCGGCAGCTTTTCACACTGTTTTGAGTTTAATGCAAGTTGACAAAAACGAAGTGCTTTTTTTTGACGATACTGAGGAAAATATCATCGCCGCAAAAGGTTTAGGCATACAAGCTCAATTAGTAAAAAACCCCAGTGATGTAATAAATATATTAGTTCAATTTTCTAACTTTTAAATTTACAGGGAATATCTGACCGTTCCACGAGCCTCAACTTCGTAACCAAAATGATCTAAATAGGCTGGTCCCGGCAAAAAATCATCGTTCCGTAACAATAATTGTCTCTTTAATTCCGCATCTAATTCAAGCCAGGCATTATTGTGGGAAACGTTGCCCAACAAATTTTCTAACTGATAAGGATCACGTTCATTATCGTAAAATAACCAGGGACCTTCCAACGCTCTCACATATGTATACCGTTCGTCTCTGATACCACGATAAGATCTCCCCCCTGCTCCGGGCCACCATTGACCAAACGGATGCGGACATTGCAAGAAAGCTATGCCGTTACTTGGATCAGGTCCGCCACAGATATAATCCGTAAAATCTCTCCCCTCAATCGTATCAGCAACTTCTATACCGCAAAGTCCCATCAGAGTGGGTAAAATATCGGGGATGTCGATTGGAGCCTTCAAAACTTTACCCTCACATCCAAACCGACCAGGATACTTTAGCAGAAATGGAATACTAATCGATTCTTGCCATGGTTTCTGCTTATTGTTCATGCCATGTGAGCCTACCATATCACCATGGTCAGAAAAAAACAATATGATCGTATCATCGGTTAAGCCATTCCGATCTATTTCTTGAAGTAATTTACCCATACAATCATCTAAAGCAGTGCAGTGAGCATAATAACCAGATAGTGACTCGCGCGCCCAGCCAACAAAATTTTCTGGCACATTTGAGCGAAGTTCAAGGTCTTTGGGTTCATATAGCGAACGATATTCCAGTGGTGCTGTATTGTAAGGGTCATGTGGCGGCCCCCAGGATAAGACCATTAAAAACGGATCGTCTTCTGGGCCACGATCGTTTATATATTCAATAGCATCGTGAGTCTGAGCAATAGCATCATAACTATCCCATTTAATTTTTTCTTCACTGTCGCTAAAATAGTAATACGATTCGTTATAATTATGCGTGCACTCTAAAACTTTCCAATAGTCAAAACCGCCTCGACGTTCACGAGGGATAAAATTTGAACGTCCGCGCCCATCGACATGCCACTTCCCTATGTATGCTGTTTCATATCCATTATCAGAAAAAAGTTTTCCCATCGATAAACTATCTTGATGCAGTGAAACATCATTAACAATAACTCCGTGGGTAAGTGGAGATTGGCCTGTTAAAAGAGAAGCCCGCGCAGGACAACAAACGGGACATCCAGATATTGCATTTTCAAAGTTAAGGCTCTCCCCAGCCATTTTATCAATATTTGGTGTTTTAACATTTGGATCGTCAGCATAACCAAAAGCTTGACCTCGCCATTGATCGCCAAAGACCAACAAAATATTTGGTTTTTTTTCTGTCATGTGTGTCCTTATCTATTTTCCACCCAGTGCAATACAAATTCAGCAAATAGTGAATTTGCCCAAGCAAACCAAGGGCGGGTGTACTCTTCGGGTGCATTTGGATTAAAACCTTCGTGCATAAAACCTGTTCCCGCGTCTGTAGATTCCAACATTGTGATCAACATATCCATTTCATCTAACTCAACAGAGCTGAGACCCTGAATACACAGGCTTATTGGCCATATATAGCCTGGAGGAGTGTGGGGGCTTCCTACACCGCGAGCGTACTTTCCGACAAAAAAATATGGATTTGCCTCACTGAGTATAAATTCTCTTGTATTCTGATAAACTGAATCATCAGGCTTCACATAGCCAAGATAAGGCATAGATAACAGGCTGGGGACATTTGCATCATCCATCAAATTGTAGTTACCCATGCCATCGGTCTCGTAAGAAAAAATTTCACCATACTTAGGATGTTTACAGACCCCAATATCTCTTATTCCATTATCAATTTCTTTTTGCAAGACCTCCGCACTTTTTGCCATTACTTCATCACCGAACACTGACCGAGCAATATCAACCACATAACCCAAAACCACGCAAGCAAAGGCATTAGAAGGGACCAAAAATCCGTATTTACAAGCATCATCGCTTGGACGAAATCCAGACCAAGTCATTCCCGAAAATTTTGTGGGCGCCCCTAAACCACCATTTGACAGAGTATCACTAACAGGACCGTTAAGTCGCTGAAAGCGATAAGGAGATGCTTCGGAATGGTGTTGTTCTCTCTTCCATAAATCTAAAATTAATTGGGTCGTCTTCTTCCAATTTTCATCGAAAATTTTTGTTTTTTGAGTCTTTTTCCAATACAAATAGCTCAATTGTATGGGATAACACAGTGAATCAATTTCGTATTTACGCTCCCAAACCCATGGATTACTTTCTGTCTCGTCGACTTCCCAACACTGTCCATTTTCTTCACGATTAAAAGCGTTCGCATAAGGGTCAATCGCAATATATTTAAACTGCCGGAAAATAAGACCTTCTATTATCTCCTGTAATTCAAAATCGTTTGAAGCCAACGGTATATAATGACGCACCTGTGCGGTAGAATCTCGCAGCCACATCGCGGGTATATCTCCCGTAAAAACGTAACTTGTTCCATCCTCCAATTGCTGAGTCGTTGTTAACAATGTGTTTGGGTAGCACTGTGAAAACATGTGCGCCAACTTAGGCCTATCTTCTAAGACCTCCAGCGTTTCCGCAATCTGCTCGCGAATAGCTACCGGCAGCTCTTTTTTCTCAGTTTTCATGGCCTATCTTCGGATTTTATCGGAGAATCATCGTTATCAATAAAACGCTCAATACTATTCTTTGTGGCCGGGTTAGTTCGAAAGTCGGCAATCCAGGGCTCACGAAAATAGGCTTGACGCTTTCGTGGTAAACTCTGTACTACTGAAGAAGGAAGGGTGAATCTGTGCCAATTTGTTGCAAGGTGTGCATACGCAAAAAAAACTGCGATTCTTGGAGTCTCACGCTGCCAAACCGGACCAGCATGACAAAGATTCTCAGTGAAAAATAATGCACTACCAGCTGGACAGGAATAACCCTTGAGAAAAGGGCTGCGGCTACCCGCCTCAAGAGACATATGGTCTTCATGCATAGGAAAATTGGCCTTGTGACTCCCCGGAATGAAAACAGTAGCTCCATCGTTCTCGGCTATATCCGTAAGTTCGAAAGCAACGCGTACCATCCCCGCATGAATACGCCCATCTTGATACCGATACCCAAAAATAGGGTCTATCTGTTGCGGACCCCCTCCATGTAAATCCCCATGCCAGTCACCCTGTTTTCGGACCATGGAGAAGGCACCTTCTAAACGAATATCAGGGCCAATAACTTCGTGCAGGACTTCGACTACCTTAGGATGATCGATTAAGATCTGCGTCGGTCCTCCAGGTACGGCACGACTACCTTCTGGCAAAGATTCGGCGTCATTGTGAATTCGCTCTATCTGTTCTTTCATTTCTAAAATTTCATCGGAAGACAAAATAGCTTCACGTAAAATGTAACCATTAAGATCGAAAAGAAACTTCTCTTCTTCAGTCATACTCATAATAGGCTCAGTTCGTAGTAGGTGGTTTTGCAATTCGATTAAGACCCATAGAATCATTGCCCGAAACCTGAATAAGTGCGTGATCCGGTGAGTCCCAATTAAGAACTTTGACTATAGGCAGAATCATTCGAACTGCGAGTCCAATACGCCTTTTTGTTGACACGTTTGCATTTGAGTGATGAACGGTCCTCTCGTTGAATATTATGAACTCACCAGCCTCCATTTCTAAATTGATAAGTTGGGTTTGATCAACATATCTTGAATCACCCATTTCCTGAAATTCCATATCATCATCCGCAGGAATATGCGGAAGTATGGTACGATGAGATCCCGGGAGAACCTGAACGCAACCATTTTTTTTTGTTGAATCATCAATTGCAATCCAAGCAGACGCTACTATCGGTGGCTCTAAAGGCCAATAATTATGATCCTGATGCCATGGAATCTCCTTTGAACCAGGGTTCTTTACAAAAAAATTTGTCCTCCATAACAAGAGATCCCTTCCGTATATGCTAGATATACGGTCCACGATACCAGGATGCGAAGCTAAATCGTAAATGGTGGAATTGTCTAAGTGACGGTTATGTTTTCTCTCGGCAACTGACTTACAAGAATCTTTCTTCAATATCAGTTCGATAACAGAACGAAATCGAACCATTTCTTCTCTATCAATCAGCGGAAGTGGTCCGAGAAAGCCATCTTTCCTAAAACGATTTAAGCTCATGTCATCTAAATGATACTTTTTCACAAAAGCCCCTCACTACCCTTTCTCGGGTAAATTTATTAAATAACCAAGCCGATCGGTGCACAGTCTTTTTTTGACCCTTTTTTCAAACAAATCGAAACGAAAAAACATCCGCGTCGCATAATTCAAAACGAAGCAATATTTCTAAACCCGATAATTCTGACAAGTTCGTCTTATGAATCCAATTGACTCGTCGATCTAATCGATCCCCAAATATCGGATCCATTTCGTCGAAGGTGTATCCGGGAAATGGCATACCATGGGCATCCTGAATTTCAATTCGGATAGAGCCTATAGCTGAAGTAGAAAAGTTTATTCGTAGTTCAGAGCCATCGAATACTATTGGTTTTGTCAGAATACCACCACCACGATAATCTGCGTATATGCTAGCAAAGCCCCAAGGACGGAGGCTCAATCTGCGGAGCCTATTATCACTCCAACCATAGTGTTCGCTTACATACATTGACCATTCACTATCATTAACTTGTAAAATACCAATGGCAGGCGTTGTATTTCTATGTGTCCAATTTCGGTCATCTAAGCCCGGCCGTAGCCACGCCTCACAAAAGGGTCGATACCAGTTAATACCATCTCTACTCGACATGATAACTGCATCCGTCATGCCTTCCATCCCTTTCTGCCCGATCCCAGGATAGTCCATTTGACTTATATCATCCAACGGTGTGGTTCTTTCTGCAACATATCTCATAGGGAAAGACAAAAGTGTATGCTCGGCTCCTGGTACTGCAACTGTTGCATTCGTATAAAATTCTTCTTTAGGAAGGCCAGCTTCGTAAACATTAGGTACAGGTTCTGTCCAGTTTACAAAATCTTTAGAAAAACTACTTTGGATCGCACGGCCGCGACCCTCTTCGGAAAAACGACTAAAAAGTCGATATTTTCCAATTATTCTGTCGAAGAAAGCTAAGTTCGCACTGTCAAATTTTCCTGGAATGCTTAATGGCTCTTTTTGAGTCAAAGACCAACTAAAACCATCTTTAGAATTCAAAGAATAGAGATTGTTTTCACCCGTGCCTCCCACAGCCTTATATCGACTTTCATCAAAACATTTGGGATTTTGATCTAAAAAAGGCACAAAATTATGACCTTGAATACCTTGCCAAACCACATTACAACAACCTCTGTCTCCAAAGTCATAATTTTTCAGTGCAGGCCTCTCAAAATTAATTCCATCCGCACTTATCGCCACATGAGCAGTTTGCTGTTGCGCGGCATCTCCACCGACTGAGCCTATTGGATAGTGTCCACGGTAGTATAACCTGTAATGATCTTCAACCTGAAATACAGTAGAATAAACACTGCTACATGCATTCTCCATTGGACCATTAAACTCAAAAACAACCTCTGCTCGATGAGGCGAATGCATCCTGAGTTTTCCTTGTCCTTCATACTTCTCAATTAAATACTCATCAACAAACATCTCTCGAAGAGATCCAACCTTTGTGAATGACAAAAATATTCCTTTTTGAATAAATCTTCTATTCGAGCTGTTTTAAGCTATTTGGGTGTCAAAAATCTCTTAGAAAGGTTTTCGCTGTTTGCCTTGCACATATTTGGCGACCTTCCTCTGTAAGATGAACCATGTCTTTGCAGATAAATTTCTTTATGTCAAATGCAAGGGGGGCGTAAAGATCGTTGATTTCTATCCCTAATCCAGATAAGAGAATTTTTGCCCTCTCATTGTATTCCTCAATATCCTCGTTGCGACGAGAGTTGGGAATATTACTACTGAACATTTCTGGCCAAACCGGCGTTGTCGTGGCAAAAATAACTCTGCGTGCCTGTGATAAGAGTATATGAGCTATCCGCTTTTGGACGTCTAAATAATGAAGCAACGTTGTATGTATTTTTCCATCTGGCATATAACAAGTGTCCCACTGGCCATTATTCCACTGAATAACATCAAAGTAGGTATCTTCTAGCCACGTGCTCAAATTGAAGAGAGTATAATCTGCAAACCTACAATTTTCTTCGGGAATCTCTACCGAGGCTCGATTTGCTATCAGTGCAATAAACTCATTTTGATAACCGATGCGAATCGAGTCTCCAATTAAAAGAAATTTCTTCAAAAACTTATCTCTCTTTCTTCATAAGAAATACAAAAAAACATTTCATTTTCCAAGATTTTTGAAAAACTGTAAACTACCTATGCCAATCCACTGGCATCATGACGTTGATTTAGCCATAATAAATGATACTTTTGAAACGAATTCATATTCCTAATTCACCTAAACAATCGATAGTAAATGCCAAGCTTTTCTGTTTTAGTTCCAGTATTTAATGAAGCTCAAACCATAAAAACTGTTCTCGATACTGTGTGTTCGATGGATTTTATCGATCAGGTGATCGTCGTAGATGACGGATCTAAAGACGGAAGTTATGAGATCATTCAAAATCATGATTCATATAAAATAAAATCCTATCAGTTAACTAAAAATCAAGGAAAGACTGCCGCCATCAATTTTGCACTTAAACATGCGACAACTGACATTGTAGCAATTCAGGATGCCGACTTAGAATACGATCCTACCGAATTACAAGAAATGCTAATACCCATCGAAAAAGGGTTGGCAGATGTAGTATACGGAAGCCGATTTTTAGTGAAAAAAGCTTCACGCGTACTATATTTTTATCACTATTTAGCTAACAAATTCATCACATTCTTTAGTAATTGTCTGACTAATTATAATATGACCGATATCGAGACCTGTTATAAAGTTTTCCGGCGTGAAATTTTAACCGACTATGATTTTTCTAGTAAGGGCTTTGGAATGGAAGTCGAATTGACGGCTCTTTTTGCTCATCTAAACTGCAGAGTTTACGAATGTCCAATTTCATACTATGGTCGAACTTACGAAGATGGAAAAAAGATTGGTCTAAAAGACGGTATTTGGGCCCTAGTTTATATCATATTTTACAATTTGATCGCCCCAAAATGCGCTTCCTTTAAACGACAAAAAAATGTATGGAATGAAAAGTCACAGTAAACCAACTACGCGATAGCAAAATCGTCCCAAGATTTTTCAATTTGGTTATGGTCCAATTCTCCGCAAACCACCATTAATCTATGCCGAAACGTTTCTGTGCTTTTTTCCTTTATTTCCCATGATTCATGTATCGCCCGACAGGGTCCAATGCCAAGTTGACCATCTACCCGCCAGGGCGTGGGATAAATAGGATTCGTTGGATGATCCATGATTATCACCGAACAGTTCGACAATTCCATTTCTTCCCTACCAGGGATAGGCATTTGGACGCCTACCCACCTCGCGGGTCGACCTTCCGCTTCTAAACCATATTGACCCGAACTATTTAAAACAACCCCACCTTTTTCTTTACGGTATGGCATGCGTAAAAAAAGCCCACCGTAAGGGAAAGCACCAATTTTTGTATGCTTACGAGCCAAACCTTGCCATTCTAAATCGAGCATAAAAGCTGCTTCATACTCTTTGATACTCCAATCTTGCGTCTCTGTAAGGATCGTTTTCTCCGATTCATCGATAAGATCATATGTCGATTGCCACCGGACAATATCTCCGGCGCCAACTAAAATATTAGCTTCATTTAAACGCCAGTAATCACCACCAGGATTATGGAAGAAATCTCGACCAATTTGTTCCTTTATATTAGCAGGCTTATCGGAATTATAGAACCATTCATCTACGATTTTTTTGTCGACATCCATACCGTTTACACGGGTGAACCCCCAATATAATCCCGTCTGGTGAGGGTGGTGACCCGGGCTGTATTCCGTTAATTCGCCGACTCCGTCTAGAGGGCAAATTGGATGAAGAAATGGTCTATGATCTGCAAGAATATTTTGAGTGACAACAGGATCGGAATTCTCTGTCGAAAAAATCTTTATCTGATTGTCTTCTTTTTTTGCGGAAAATGTTGGCATTTTATTTGACTTTTCTGGATTATTGTGAACAACTCTACTTTGGCAGACAAAATAAGAAAGCCTCCTCAACCAAAATTAGAATAACTAACAAG